>JGI24158J21664_10001407_pt1 | contig 27040 bp, 17 predicted proteins | sample Ectturendosymbi3_FD_21664 | JGI IMG/M metagenome (IMG submission 21664) | reverse complement strand
CCGAAAATAACAGTTGGTTGCGGCCCTGAACCACATCTTAACAAGAAATGAGGTACTGGCACTGGTCACAGGAAAATTATCACGTCCAGGAGCTGAAATTTCTTGGGATACAGAAATTTGCGTAAGGAAGTATAGCTTCTTTCATCTTGCAACAAAATGTTGCAAACCAGAAAGGTTTAAAAACACTTTTTAAAACCAATTCTCGAATCTCTCAAAGCACCTGCAGAACACGTTCAAGACGAAGGTGTGTTTCACACCTAGCTGCAGTGGTGTAAACGCACCCCCAAAAGTTTTCGATTTTTCAAAAATTTGGGCAAGGAAGCTTGGACATTTTTTAACAATATTAATTAAATTATATTTCTTTGTTATTGAGTGTATAACTAAAAGTTTATCATGTCATAGAAAAGTTAAAAACACCTTAAATATATACAAAATCAACAAACTGTTTCTCGTAACTTCGTTTTTTAGTTTGCGAGATTTGATGAGCAACTGACTCATTTGAAAGTTTTAACAAAAGTAGGTATTTTATTTTTGTGCTTTTATAATTGTACACTGCAGGGAATCGAGTATACTGCAGGGCACCATTCATATTAGTAGAATTCATGCAGGCAACTATGGATACTTTTTTTAACTACAGTGTTTGAATGAACACATTTTGCCATACAGTTTGCTGCATGTTGCATCCATGTGTAGTTGAACAGACAATCTTGCTATACTTACAGCATAATCATAATATAAATAGTATGGCATATGCCACACATATCACATACAGTCTTAGAAAGCAGTTTTAGGACTACCTCAGCTAGATGTGCGGTTCCAGTTGCTGACAGCAACAGCTGGAATGTGAATGGAGCGCCAAACGTCAGAACTGTGAAACAGATGCTCAAGAGTACTGAACCATCTGGCCCCTGGCAATGATCTTGCACAGCCCAGCGTATTTTTTCTTAGTTGGGTTATTAGGAACCAAGTTTCAGGTGCCAAATTTTCTATTTAAGTCTATGACAATATGATAGAGGAAAATATAATGTACCAACAAATACAGAAAATTTGCAGGAAGAAAGTTGGTCACATAAAACTTTTTCGGGAAAAATATCCTTTGCACCCACAAAACAATGCCCGCACCTGCACCTATGCCTACCTGAACATTGTACAGCTGCTATTACAAACAGTATGTACCTGTAGTCGGAGAAAGTAAGGCTGCGGCCGGAACATATCAGTTTCGATGTTTCGTAAAGAGGCCGTCCAGCAAATGCAACAGGGGATTTGTTCGTTTCCCTGTAAAAAAGTACAGATTTAAGAAAAACGCTTTTGTCAAAGCAGATGCAATGTCTATTTACATCCGATTTATTTTGACTCGTCTAAAACACAGTTAAGTGCGAAAACAGCATTTTAAATGGCTGGGTTTATTTACCAACAATTCTTACCAAAAGCTATACGCAAGGACAATTATCAAAATTGCTAACTGAACTCTATTTACTTGATGGTGTTCAGCCCTGATACAACAAGGACATCATTCATGCCCATCCGTATTTTGAACAAATCTCCATATTGTCTGGCCCACTCCGCAAGTGTGATGTGTGGGTCGCGTCCTATTTGTCTCATGTTGCCTAAGAGCGGAATGCCGGTTGGTCCTGGCAGATTACAGAAATGTCTTGCCTTCACGTTGTTCACTTCTGAAAAGTAAAGCTATCGTTGAGAACAATAGCCATCTGACCTCAACAATGACTGGAATAAGCATATGTTACCAGGAACATTCGGAACACCACTGCCCTCAGAGTTTTGAGCAATGTAGTGCAGGTGTTAGTTGGTTGGCTTTTGCGACTTTGAGTGAGCTTTATGCATGCAGTATTTGCAACGGACATAAACTATTTTAAAATGTACGTCACCCCCAGAAAACCCCAAATCCAAAAGGAAAAAATTTTTTTCGATCTCAAAAAAAATTTAGAAGACTTGCAAGAAGACTAGAAGACTTGCTGAATCCGTAGATGGTTTGAACAACTCTCTCGATCTAGCGGCTGGTGTGTTACAGGATTGCAAAGCTTTGCAAAAAAGTGGCGCACGCGGGACTTAAAGGGTTCGAGTTTCACGAGTTGTTCCATTGCATCAACATCTATTGCTGTATTCTATCGAGAAATCAAATGTATGTCCTGACTTTTGCTTTCCACCCAGTTTTGATGCTCTCTCTCTACACACGGTTCGGATTTTGACCTGGAAATTTTACTGCACATCGAGAACTACAGCCATTCATCAAAAAATTGCTTTCCCGATAACGACAAAACGTGGCACGCAAACAGTCGAACAAGCGCCCAAATACCGCTTTAGTTGATACCGTCTTTTCCAAGATTGTCTCTCAGTTGTCATTGCAGGCCATTTTTTATATTAATTCTGAACAGTCGCCATTTTGTGAACAAAATTAGATAATATCATCAGTGAAGCAGGTTCGTATGTGGAACAACAGTAAATGCTTAAATACATGTTTTTTTCGAGCAACAAACGTGTACTTTTAAGGCAATTCATTTACATAGATTCAAGGGTTACGGCTCAAATGGATGTTCTCAAAGCCAGAAATAATAATTAGCAACTGAAATAAAATCTTGTATGTGGTATTATAGCGCGTTTGAAAATGATGTAAGTATAAATCTCCGTTATCTACGTTCAAATCTAAAGCCCAAAGTAATCTGAACCAAACGATGAGTTCAGTGACATGAATTAACCCCTGAAGAATTCAATATTCTTCGGTTGCTCTCTCCAGAGCCTTTACACAAAGTGTGTATGAGCAAACACGAAGCTTTAACAGTGAGTACTTGTGTTGTGAGCGAACTATAACGTGATCAACAAACCTGCGCATAAGTCAGTGTTTGCGCAGTTTTTCTTGAGTTGTTGCTATTTCGGCTTCAATATGCTTTTCTTATCTGCAACAGCACTTTGTACATATGACTCGCTATATTACTGTGCTTTATATATGAATAACAACGAAAGTTATTGTGCAACTGTTATTTTGTATAGTCTGATACAGCAAGTGATGCTGCCGATCAGTTTTACCAACAAATCTGGCACAGAAAGATTGGTTACAAGTCCTCAAATCGTTTCAGCATCGCGGTAGGCTTTAGGGAAACGGAAAGCAATTATTGTCCTTTTGAAGCTGAAGGTAAATGGTCGGACTACACTTACTTTTGTACGTTGTTCGAAATCTGGAATTTGAGACAAATTTCTATAAGTTCAACGAAATCACTGCCGTTGCTGACTTTTGTCCGGAAAATATTCCAGCAAAGGATGTAAAAATTGAGCAAACTTTCCTTGCCCAGATAAATATCAAGCCCTACAACGGCCATACGCATGCCACCTCATCAAATTAAGATTAAAATTTATTTCTTACAGCATTATTAGATATCTTCTGTCACTAACAAATTGTTTGCACATTGTAGAGCATACACGCTGTCTATGAAGCACAACATAGTCTTGAAATCTGTCGTTAGCATTCAAAATTCAAATAATCACGATTGAAAATGATCCTCACCTTTGGTGCGGTCTTCCGATGCGGTTCCTGGAGTCTTGAGCCATAACCACAGCATGAGACTGAAGAAAGAGATCCATAAAAAGATCTGGAAACTTGACTCGCAAAATAACTGCCCAATACGGTACGGCAGTTGCGAAATACTATAATCCATGGTATTCAAGTTAAATCTATTGCATTTTGTAAGTATCAAAATCTGTGGAATGTGAAAAAAGTCCTATAAAAGAGACAAGTAGGATTATTTAGTGTCTGCTATCTTTCAGTTGGATTGTCAGAGGACTATCGATGACACTATGAAAAGTTAGTAAAAGTCAAACATAATCTTTCATTCACGTTTATTCGGGAAAACGTTGCAACCAGTGGTGTAGCTGAAGGGGGCATGGGTACAAGCGTGCGACCTGTCAAAAAATGGGCCCCCACTTACAGTAGCTTATATTTGGGAATTCAGCATTTTTGTATTTTCAGTTGGTTGTTTTTTCTGATTTTCGGAGAGTTTTCCGCTTATTTCGGGTTTTAGTATCTACATCCACAACCAGATTCACCAACATTTCCCAAAGTTTTACTGAGTGTTGGCTCGTGGGCCCCCTACGATGGCCAAGGGGCCCTCTTCAGCTAAGTTGTCCCTACCTGACTTAAACCTCTGTTTACGCCACTGGTTGCAATTGCAACAGCGCAAAACGTCACAATCCAGAGCGAGTGCCACAATAGCACGAATTAATGAAGATAGATCATTGCGTTGAAACGTTATTTCCTGTATGTTACAATCGTTAAATCTCACATGTACTACGAAAACAACATGCTTTTACTAATTTCTTTGATGGAAGAGAAGCTGTATCGTAAGTGGCCCGACATCTTCTGCCATTATCCATCACAACTTATATTGATTTCCGATTTAAGACAGTAAAAGGCAAAATTGTTTTTGGAACTTTGACGATGTGCATGAGCTAAATACGACTTTTACATTTTAATGCGTTTCAAGGCACATCAAGCACAAAGATCGGTCGCTTCGTGCAGTTTGTTGATGAATACCTTATTTTAGGGCGGCACCTGGTTTGCTCGTTGATGTATTGGGCACCTGAAATTAAACAGATCTAACATGGTGAAACAACGCTGTTCCAGCGTGAGGATTTCAAAACAATCATTACAGTATTTGTATGCGTTGTTTTCAAACCCCAATGAATAAACCAGGGGTGCGGAGCCGGAGCGCCAAAGCTGGGCATTTTGCCTGGAGCCGGAGCTCAAGTTAAAAATCAGGAGCCGGAGCACAGTTTAAAATTTAGGACCGGAGCTATGGCCAATTTGAGAGGTGGCTCCGGCTCCGGGTCCTTTCCTAGACAGGGTTGCCATTTTGGCTTTTTGAAGCCAGATTTTAAAATTCTGGATTTTTTTGGAAATCAAGAAAAGCCAGACAAAATATGGCTTTTTTCAGTCGGAAAGGCTTGGCTCTGGAAAAACATTGTCTTGAGTTGCATATTCATTACAAATCTCTTCTGAAAGAAGTCTGCAACCATGCAGGGTGCGCAAAATATTGAAAAGATTTTGCTGTTGCTCCAAAATTGATCGATGTTATTGACAAGAAATGAATGTACGACAGTGCAATTACAGGGAAAGAAAATGCTTCTAAAGAGTGGAATTGTATTATATCGATGTTTTTGACGAGTTTTAATGTCAGTTTTGTGTTTGGTTATGCATACTGTATATGTTAATCCCTCAAAACTGCTGTCTGTTTTTTTCTAGTTTTTTTTTATTAAGACAGGCTGGCAACCCTATTCCTAGATACCTACTAACGGTTTTGCCAAATAGACTTACGTGTGCGTTTTATAGCACACTAAACGCGACTGTTACGAGTTACGACACCAGACTGCAACAATGGATCTGCAATCCTTTGATATTTCTTTGGTTTAACATTAGCGAAGGCTGGCTGGGACATCCTAGCTGGCAGGCGTGGTGTTACTTGTTGAACAATGGTTCTCAAACACTATTCTAAGAGCCGCATGCAGCTTCCAAGCATCCTTTGTGCGGCTTTTAGCAATCGTTCAGTAACAGATTCTATTTGAATAAGAGCTGATGATGTCTACTTCGTAGTCGAAGTATAAACGGTACTCCGCAAGAGCTTAGTGTCTGATTCTTTGCTGGGAAAGGATCCCTTTGAATAGAGACAGTGTCTTTCAGTACCACCTCTAATATTTTGTGTAACAAACTTCGTTATTGCAAAAAAACAAAACGTGTCAATTGACTTGTGGTAAAATTTTTTGTGCATCTCTCTAACAAAATCGTAGGTCTACATTTGGCTCCCTTCAGCGAAATGGTTGAGAATCACTGTTGTAGAAGTAAGAAAAACGATAACTGCCACATCTTACTTTCTGGTCAGAATGATCAAACCGGGTCTGTAGTAATGTAGCGATCTAACAAGAACTGAGCTATGATGAGTATGTATGTAATAAAATATCCACAGCTTTTGTAGCTGTGTAATCATGCTGTTAGCAGGAAGTATGATCAAGATATAATACCATTGCAGATTTAAGCGTGAAATGCACGGCACGCCAGTGTAAAGTAGGAACTTTTATTAGAAACCATCAAGCTTACTAGCAAAGTTCACTGGGAAACATTACGTTTACAAGCAGTAGCATAACTTGAAAGTTATAAATAATTGGTAGCTAACTAGCATTGCTTTGCGTAGCAGTCATTATCAGGAGGGTGTAAAAATAACTGTAAACAAATGTGGATTTTTCTCGAAGTTTTCATCTGTGGAAAAAATCTGTTTTCAGCACGGCAACCAGTCTCATTTTCTCCTAAGCTTAGCAGGTTAAATTGTGCTTTACTTACGATTCATCACTGCTTATTGCGAGTGCAAAAATAATAAGAAATCAGAAGTTTAACTATTTTTAAAAAGTTAAAGGTGAATTCTTGCTAGAGGTCATACTATTTCTTTGAAGAAAGGGCTTTTGAACACATCTTCGCATTTGTGTTAATGCAAATGTGTGCATGCTAGAAAGAGTACACGTGAGAGGCAACTGACTCTGCGTTTTGCGTTCTTTGCATGGTTTGCCTGGGCAGTGCTGTTAGCTGAAATCGCCACGACTGCAACAGGCAAAGCATGCAACGAGCGCAAAACACTTGGTCAATTGGGACTGGTCTGTGTTTTAAATAACACAAATGTAGTTTTCCAAATAGCCATTTTCTTGATTCTGGTCATAAGAAATAAAAGGTCCTCAGGCTTTGAGGGCACAACCAGCGACTGCCTTTCCAGAAATTGTTTATTTTAATGTTATCTTGAGTTACGTTTCTGCTAGTAACTGTTCTCTAAATCATCTGAACCTGTGATTGCTGTTTTTTCGCTGATTTCCTCATGGCAAGAGCGCTGCTTGTAGAAAACTGCCAGATGAGATTACTCGAAAGGGTTTGGGATATTCTCTTAGTTTCGTGTACTTGATTTAATTCATTTTCCATTCAACTTGAGGCACACCAAAACAATTAAAATATTAATGAGTGAAAACGAACAGAAACCGGAGCTGGAGCCATGAAAAATTAAAGCTCCGAGTCTGAGCCACACTTACGAAAACCAAGAGATCCGGAGCTGGAGCCAGAGCCATGTTCATTGAAAAGAAGCGCTCCGGGGCCGAAGCTGTGTCATTTTTACGAGGCTCGCAGCCCTGGATAAGCCCTGTCTGGGATTGCTTCGCGAAAATCCAAAGCGGCCGACCACAATTGTTCGTCTACACATGACGTCAAAAACATTTAGCTATTCTTTCCCTTGTCACATATGTTTAAAATTTCGCCAGCATTGTACCATTGCAAAACAAAATGGTCCCAAAATGTATAACCCCTTTAAGCAAAACGTCAGTCATGGACTGCATCCTCGACATTCAAGAGGATTCCAATAGCAGCTGCAAGGATTTTTAGACAACAGTGGCAAGGTTCCGATTTAGCTATCATACAATATCATGGGTAGCGTTCATCCACTTTTTGTCGAAAGGTTTTGAAAATGAGTTTTTCCTAATACTGTTAATTGAAGAATATACTAAATATATCTATCACTATTTTAAAGATTTTTAGAAAATCAAAGCTATTCCAGGGATTTGCGTTTCATCAACACAGAAACTTTTTAGCGCTGTAGTCCAGCTTAACAGTGGTGATGTCTGAGGCAAACCACTGTTTTCCAAAATTTGTTCAACGCCATTGTGCTTACGAACTTCAAAAAGCTTGGCCCGAACCGAATACAAGTCGAGTCGAATCGAATCTGTGCGGCAACAACGCCACTGTCGCAAATTACTGATGATGCTTCATAATTCCAAGAAACGTGTATACATGCATTCTTTCCCAGAACCATCTTATCCATGCTCCAAGAAGAAGTCATTCAGTTTGCTTTACTGATTAGTTATTTATTTCCGTTGTTAAACTTGACCTACAAAGTCAAAACGAATGACTCCAGTGACTTCTAAAAATGCCATCACACGGATTTAAAATGAACTATGCTGCATTATAATCTGTATCAATAAAGTGAACATTTCGATTTCTATCAAAGCGAGCGGTTTTCCTAAGGGAATGTGCAACGAACGCTTTGTTGCGCCATTTTACTCGCAATCAATGCGGATTTGACCATACCATTGCAGCACATTTAATAACTCGGCAATATTTTTTGTTTTCAAATGGGAGTGAGTGCACATACGTACATACGAAGTAAGTTGTGCAAAACTGTGGTCTTAGCCAGGAAGCATTTTTCATTTTTAAGGTTGTTGCAAACCAAGTGGCGATGACTCAAAGTGCGATAAGTTCTACATAAACAGCATGGATCAAATTTATTTCAAGCAATCCGGAAAACCACAATTTTCCATGCACATTTTGTTTAATGCATGAAGAAATCTAGGGTAACTAAGGCTTGATCCCATGCATTCACCATCAATCCGCGTTCTCCCTAAAAAGTAAGAACTTCTTCAGAGATAAGCAACATTTGTTTACCATAGTCGAGCTTTCCAACGTATAAACGCCATCACTATTGTCTGACTCACAAACTTTCGTGAGAAACATGTCGAATCATTAAAAGACCGAAAACGCGTATATGCAGTTGTTGCGATCGGAAATCCCGAGCGGCATGTGCGCAAAGCTTCGCACCGCGGCAGCAAGCAACAATAGAGATAATGCGTCGCAATCTCTCTTACTATTGCTTGCTCGGGCCACGCATATATATTTTTGTTCTTCGCGCACATGCCGTTCGTGGTGAATCGCACAATCAACGCAACCCACCGGAGAGGTTGCAACACAGTTATCAACGTATCTTAAATCCTTGTCGTACTATCAAACTTTCGATACCCCCTTCAGCAACCAAAAACGATGAGGGGAAAGGAAAGTGTTTGCTGAAGCGTCTGGCTGCTAACCACATGATGTTTGCATAACATGAAAATCTGGTGAGGTTTTCGGGGCTATTTTTATTCGATTTGTTAAACAAGGACCTCTTGGGCAATGTAACGCTTCACCGTGAACAAATCAAACTCAGGCATTCGTAATGACGCTCTCGTAAAAAAATCTTATAGTTTGTGACCGAGAATGAATCCTTTTGACTTTCGTCTGTTGCACCACTTCACCCTAGTCACGATTCTTTAAGCTGCCTGACAGCCATGGGTGCTCAACACGGCACTCATCTAAAGTGGTTGCTCCATCCGCGCGAATGAATGCACAGCTAAGGAAGCGCGTCAGGAAATATGCCGTCAATCAAAACTGCATGAGATAAAGTTAACAAGTTCGACGGAGCTTCGATCCGTCCAGCTCAGTGTACGCTCCAACTGTCTGTTATGGCTTCAACCAGCAACTGTTTATGCTGTTACAACCACGGTCATTGCGCTTTCTTTAAAACGTTAGTAAAACGTGTTGGTTGCAGAAAACTACCCTCGTCATTTCTGTTGACACAACCAACCTTGTCACGTGCATCCCTGCTAGTTGCATTGGAACGTACAAATATGGGGAGACCCCGACAGCCTAGATCAGTCTTGTCTCAAGTGCCCTTGCTTTTGCAAAGGTCCACTTCCGAAATTTGCAGGAACAAGGAAGACCTTCGCATTTAACCAGCACCGTGTAATGCTATGGACGCGAACTGATCAGTATTTTCAAAATGAGCAACTTTTTGAGCTGTCCACGTTATTTGCTTGACAGCGATTGTTGGTCTGATGAGATTGCCTTTACCCTAAGGCCACCTTCAAGCGAGCAAGCGTGACGGACTGTTGTTACGTGCCTAGCCCAAAACAGTCCTTCAATCAAGCCGCCGATACTCGAATTCTATATTATTTCACTTCAAAAGAGAGTTTGTAATAGCTGAAGTTTTCGTTACCTGCGCTGTACCGTGCCACTTGCTAATGAATAAAGTTGGTGTGTTCACAGCAATAAAACTTCACCAACCACATGAACATCAACGAGGTGTTCCACTGTACATGCGCAACTTCACGCAGGTGAATGTTGCAAAATATTAAATTCATCAACTGACGTGAGGCATGCGCAGCATCCTTCGACGCTCTCTTGCGGTGCATAAAAGAAAGGTTGGTCTGTCAGCATGTACGCTAATTCTATGCGGTCACCAAGTTCTCTTGGCAAAGGATTCTAACTTCCGAGGTATCCGTGCGGCAGTTTGCAGCCAAACAGCGCTGCGATAGTTCTTGATCCACAACCTGCAGAACCTAAAATTACCACAAGCACTGTTTGGTGCACACCAAAGGGAATGACAGCGTATGTAGCTGCGGCACTCCATACCACACTATTTTATTTCAATGGAAAAAAGGCATTTTTTCAAGACTAGCATTAAGTTTCAAGAAAACTGAGTGTCCCAAAGGCAGTTTTAGCTCGGTGAAAGGTTTTCTACATAGAATTATCACTACTCTGAATATGGAGTTGCTCACTGACCTGATGAGCTGTTTCGACCTGAATCCTGACGAATACACTTTGTATTTGGGCAGCGTCTGAGAGATCACTGCGTACAACAATCGATTCTCTTCCCACAACCAGCACTACGTTCGCAGTGCCACACACTGATTTTAGCGTATTCACAAGGGATTTAACGCACCATGATTTCAGTTAGACTGAAAAAGCCTAGCGCTAAACACACTTCAGAACTGCCAGCCCCAACCACCTGCGGCTGAATTTCACTCAGCTGTGTATTTTTAGTAGCAACAAGGCTACGGCATCTGTGTACTTGATACATACTGTACGTGCAATAGACATTCCTCATACAAAGTTCATTGCAATGCGAACCCTGTGAAAGAAATCTGACGATTTAACCTCATCGACCGGAATTCATAACTTTTAGCGAAGCGAAAGGTGCGTCTACTGTGTTGTAACCGCTGCTGTTGTGAGGCGGCGCAATTGAAAAGTTTTCACGCGTGCCGAGTAAACACAAGGGCGCCATTTGGCACAGCGGCTGCCACTTCGCGCATTTTACCTTGTCGCACTGTTACTTCCTGCCGCTCGTCCGGCCTTCACTTCTTCCCGCAGAACTTCAGCTTAGTGTCATGTTCGCAACCGCTTTTTTTCTCCCCGAAACATGCATCCCGCACGCCTGACGCGCGGGCAGCTTGCATGGTTAGGAAGTTCTAGGAATATTGCTTATCGACCACAGCTTTGAAAGTTCAAGGGTGGCTGCTATGTAAGTCTTACTATGAAAGAAATTACCAGCTTCAATGGTAGAATTTGTTTATCAGTACTGTCAGACTAGCGAATTTCGCCTAAACCTGCATTTTCGTGTTTCACTGCAGATATTTTGTTAATTCAATACTTATGTTTGTCAGGTAACGCAAACGTAAACTGCATTGCATCCCATTTATTGATTTTTCAGCATGATTTAGTCCAATGATTACCTTCTTTTGAATATATTTTGTCCTTTTGGCACTTTAAGTTAAAGAGCATTCGCTTTATATCTATCAGTTTGAACTTCAAATTCGTACGTTCAAATTTCTTTCAAATCACTCAACACTACAGTTTTCCGTTCCAGTGTACATCAGTAAAGCTTTGCTTCAAAGCAAAAAGAACCGTTACGCTCCCAGTCACAGTCGGCCTCAAAGATCGGGGAAGTTTCAGGGCAAACGGCTTCTACCCCCGCTGAAAAACCCTTCCTGGTAACTTTTGACTGCACGTGTTTTTCTTTTGGGGTTGTTGCTTTTATGGGCATGCATTGGAACACGAGTATTCTGAATGGTCTCTGGTAATTGTAATGAATATAAGTGAATATAAAGTACGGATCAGACTATACGGCACCAATAGGCTCGCAGTCAGAACGAATATTGAGAGCACATTTGATTACCACTGGCATTCGATAAGAATAATTAATCTATTAATCAAATTTAATTATTATGTAAGCATCCTCATGAATGTTTCCACATCTACTCTAATTCGTGTCGTCGCGAATCTCCCTAAACCGCACGAAATAGTTTAATGCCGGAAAATGTAGGGAGTGCATTTCTACAGGGTTACATTAAAGCACTGTTAGTGAAGCAGTTTAATTTAACGGTTGTATGAGCCAAGTAAGGAGCATTATTTTACAAAGTATCCGATGACAAAAATTTTGCAAAACCGCCTTAAACTTGAGTTAAATATCTAATAAACATATAGGTCAGCTGGTTGCACTTAGGCTGGTGCAAAAGTGTAATTACATCTGATGAGCAAAAACAAAACAATTTTGTTTCAACTCACACTCACTGTTGCTGCAACATCAAATATTTCTTTTATATACGCATACCGGGTGTCTCATTTTGCTTACGTAAATCTATGATTGTGTGGGTGAGCAATTCGTTTCCACGGCACCCATGAGAACATTCATCATCATAGTGGATGCCGCCAAACCTGTTCGAAAACCACATTAAGCTGGTACGATAATGGATACCTAGAAATCTGCATTTTCCAATATTGTCGAAGCGTATATTTTTCACTTGACCTTGTAGTTTGCCACAAAATATTTGGCGATGCAAAAAGAATATATGAAGTATCTTATACAAATGTGGATCGTGCCCTAAGACATTTGGTGCTGGTAAATAATGAATTTTAAAAATCGGCTTCGATTTTGACTGTTGAGCCAAGACAAAGTTTTAATGGTCATAACCCAGCTCAAGTTTTCAACAATCCCTTGAAGTCATTTTGTCTTATCCAAGGAGTACATTGGGAAACATAGCTTTAGACAAGTTCAAAATAAGCTGTTCTGTTGTTGAATGGGAAGATAAAGTCCATTAATTTCTCACTAAATTATCTGCTCAAAAGAAAGTCCCCAGCGATTGAAAAATAGGTTTTAAACCTTTGTGGAGTTAACTTATTTTCGCAGCATGACGTCTGCAACTCCTGCATTCATGTGTTGCTTTTCACAACGTCATCATTCGCCAGAGATGTGAGCTATTACTGTCGATTACCAATTTAATGAATAATGCCATTGCTCATTCATCAGCATTGGACAAGTAGCAGATCTACTCAATCCAAATTTTAGAAGTTTATGCATTTGGCGAAAAGCATCAATTCAGCACTTGAAGCTTCAGATGGCACTGGCTACTTAGAACTTTGAGACCTTGTGATAACTGGAAATATTGGGAAAAATTATCTGGTTTCGGGTTCTGTCATGCGACAAACGGACAAAGAACTCTGAACGGTGCGCTTAGTAAGATCGCGTGCTAACAAAGTTGCCTGTTTTGCAGACTCACACGCAATGCACATCGTTTGCGCAAAATTTCTAAAATTTCTCCGGGGATTGATAGAAAAATGAATGAGATTTCGATCTGGATTAATCAGCGCCAGTTTTGTTCAAACTTGTTATTTCAAAGACTGCAAAATGGGAAATCAGCACAATTACAAACCATCGTTTTTCTGATGTTGGCAGTTGTGCAAACAGTTCTGAAATTACATTTGAAACCCGATTTGGGTTTAGAGAATCAGAGCAGAATTAACTATACCATCTATATAAATGTATAGTATGCAAAAAATGTTTTCACACTCGTTTTGATCATAGCCGTTTTTGAACAGTTCTCGCATGCCATTTCCGGATTTTTGCTTGCATTCGAGTTGCATAACAGAGATGAGCGGACTGTCAAATTTTGCGATCCGGATCCAGTCCTGATTTTTTAAAACTCAGTCCAAGTCTAACCACAGTCCAAAAATTTTTGTCAAATGTAAGTCCAAGTCCAAATGAAGTCCAAAATATTTAAAAAGTGCAGCCTTTTCACAACAAAAATGTCGCACTTCTTTTCCATTAACTCAGTCCAAACCCGGTCCGGTTCCTAAAGTTTTGAAGCGATTTACACCCCGGATCCAATCCAAATTTAACAAAATTTGTTATAGTCCGGATCCAGTCCAATCCAAGTCCAGTCCAATGCTCATCTCTGTTGCATAACTGCTGAAGTTGCTTTTCCCAGTATTGCACCTAAATTCTTTTACAACTGAACGTGCACTCAGAATGGCAAAAAATGTCTGACCAACGCACAGACAGACTAGTCAGCTGTGTCACGTGGGAAACGAACTTGCCGGGGTCGCCGTCGAGTTCACCAAACCACAGACGCTAGCACGATTACAAGATATGCCGGTTCCACTCACGCAACGCGCACCACAAAACGGCTATTCGCACGCGATCACGTGTCGGCTATTTTGCGCTCTTAACCGCCAATCACGTCGTCAAGACGGCAGATCAAACAAACTACACAAACGTTTAGTAAGAATGTGCTGCTCAGTGTTAGTCTGCAGCTTAATTAATGTTATCAAAAGTTGAAGATTATGCTCTGACCGACTGTTAACAAAGAGACGTTTCTGTCCTTGCTAACTACTCGCAGCGGTTCAGGGCCGAACGTCGTGTCACAGAACTTTGTTTCCGTCCGGCAACATATTGTGCGACAGAAAATGGAATGTCACGGTTACTCCCTTTTGTTTGCAATTGGTCCAGCACCCCTTTACTGAAACAATAACCTTGAGTTTTATGTGTGACGAACACTACCGATCTTTCACAGGCCCTTGCGTGAAACCCAACAAAGTTTACCTGGTTTAATAAAAATATGTTGTGCTTAGATTTAGGTTAACAAAATTTGCTCACAGCTGTGGAACATAGTATCACCGATCTAACAAATCGGCATAAAAACTTTAGGAAACAGCGCTTTTTAAACTGAGACCTGATAGAACGGGCGAACAGCCAGTATCAGTAGTTTCTGCAAGCATTGGGCGTAGTAACCGAGACGGAATTGTTAGAAAATCCAAGCAACACATTTTCCATCGGTTGAGTCACTTGTTGCGGCATTTCCAAAGAAACACAAAGGTTGCTTTTGTAGGTCATTTCACCCGCTTTCCCACGAAGCTTGCATTTTCTTATCTCTAAATTTCATTTTTATCATTCTTTGTTCAATGAAAGAAATACTTTCATTTAATCCACTTTCCCCGCACATTTGCAAACTATTGGAGCGCGGGACAGTGGACAAGCAAATTACGCTGAAATTCAAAATCGGATTTCGCAGATAAACATACAAGTCGCCACCAACGGATCACAGCAAAAAGCATGCTTTGTGCTTGTATGGAAGGCACTGCTTGTACACAAGCAAACAGCACCGCCACATAACTTGGACGACGGCTTCACATCAAGTGCAAGTAATGTTTCTTTTAAACATGGAAGCACACTCATTTTGTGACCACGTAATCACAGCACCTCTTTACGAAGTTGTGTGATATTGCCAAGTTTCCAACTTTTCTGAAAAACTATACTCGAAAATTTTATCCGGCAGCAAGAACAAGAAGGTGCTCAATGTACTGTACTTCACTGTGAAACATTTCAGACTTAGAAGGCCGGTCGGTCATGTGTGCACAGCCGACATGCAGCTGTTATGGCAAACACGATTGATAACAACCAATCCTAGGATGTTCCAGCTGTGAACAAGGTTTACGCTGTAGCCTACCTCTTCCACCACCAATACATTTCGTTTAGCGCAACAAAGTAACTTGTATGTTTTTCCACGACCCCAGTTTAGTGCATCTACCTGACGTTGACAACTTTCATTCAATTTTTCCCATGAGGATTTCGGCAGCTATAGCCTGATGATGGTTATGAAGTCCACAATTGTAAGTCTGTCTTGACTACGCTGATCAAATGGCATGAATCCTGCTGATCAAGCCTTTGCGTCATCGATGATTCAGGCGTAGGCTGACACATTCAACTTTTGGTATCTATAGTCAACGCTATTCGGGTAATATTTGGTTTTCATGAGCCTAAGACCTGGATTCTACAAAAATTACGGGCTAATCAACAAAGGAAGTAATGTGCAGTGAAAGTTAGCTGGAAACTGCTAAGGCAATGGAAATCGCGCAACTTGCCTGCATACAATTCTTATAATTCTTAGGAAAATCCTCAAGGTTGTGACAAGGCCATCCTGACTTTGAAACCACACTCCATGATAATACAGCAGGTCATTCGTGGTGTTTATAAGTATGAAAATGAAACTGTTGCTGGCTTGCTGCTCGGAGTCAAAGAGTAGACTGCGTTGACGCTTTCAGTGCTGCCACTGTAAACTTAGCTGATATCCGATTGCACGATGGTCGCCTTCACTTTTCAGCCCAAATCTCAAGTTACTTGACTGATATCAAGAAATGAAAATACAGTTGCACTTTGATGTATTTGGTTAACTTCCTCTTAAAAAATTGCACATTTGGAATAGGCCCAAAACTGACGTTTGCTTTCGGTTAATTTGGATCCGGCAAACAATTTTCGATTTTTTCGTTCTTAACTCACAAGATTCAGCGTTATTGCGTCTGAATTTGCTGTTCTCGAAGCTTTTTGTCACCTATCTTCAAATAGTGTTTTGCATTTTATGTTTGATTCTTTCCATTGCGTAGATTCAAACCACAAATTCTGTATGGCTGAGTGTAGTCAGTGCACTTCATTTCCATCTCAAAAACAAAAAGACCAAACGTTTTTTTCCCGGTCTACTTTCCAGTAGGTTTAGCGTTCGTCATTTGCGTCACAAACATGGGTGTAGTGCTAAAAAAGAAGTATAGGAAAGCACACAAAAATCCAGTCATCTTCAGTAGCACTTCAGCCTCAATTTTAAATCAGTATCTGCTATATGATGAAGTATTCACTTTCATTGCACTACAAACGAAAATATGAAGAGTGTGGGAACGCGTTCCCACCATGGTGGTGTAACAGTGACGGGGGGCAGGGATGCGAACTGTAACTGACGGGGGGCAGGGATGCGAACCGCTCACCCTGGCAAGCTAAATGTAACAACCGGGCCCCCACTTACCTTATATTTTGGTAATTATTATTCTTTTGGTTTTCTGTAGGATGTTGTTTTTTTCAGTTTTTCGGAAGTTTTTCGGAGTGTTTTTAGGTGATTTTGGGTTTTAGTCATCCACATCGGGATTCACTATCAATTCTCAACTTTTTTCCAAGTGTTGGCCTGTGGGTCCCCTACGGCGGCAAGTGGGCCCTCTTCAGCTCACTTTCCCCTGTCTCAAACTTCTAGTTACGCCATTGGTTCCCACACCCAAGAAAAGTATGAGAACACGAGAACACCGTTCCCATGCGTTCCCGCCCCATTACACCCCTGGTCACAACTATGCAACACCGACTAAAGCAGGGGTCTCAAACTCAAATTGCTCCGAGGGTCAAATGAGGACTTATAAAGTATCCGAGGGCAGTATTATGAGGCTGACGCAACAATGGCGGTACCTGAACCTTACTACAAACATATTTTACATTTTATTTCCTGCAAAAAATATTGTGACTGTGAGTTATAGGCAAACCATTTCTGGGTGCCTCTACGTTTGCTTAAAAAGACCTTGTTCACTCGCCGAACACTTTTAAACACTGGCGAATAAACTAAATACCTTGAATATTAATTATTTGGAAATTCCCGAAAAGCATCACGGGCCACACAAAATGCCCTCGCGGGCCACATGCGGCCCGCGTGTTTGAGACCTCTAGACTAAAATGACTAGTGTTGACTGTATGCTTTTGATGTGAACGTTTTAATCTACCTAATCTACCAATACCTTGGAATTTAGGTGAATGCGATGCAATTGAGATAGCAAGCTAATTAAAACCGCAGTACCGACTCTGTGTGCAATGGCTCGCAGTGAAATTCTGCAAAATTTCTTCTCTGTTAAAAACTTTGTGGTCTTCTTACTCAGCATTTCATTTACCAAATTATTCTGATGCATCTGAAAGAACAGTTTTACCTTCCTAAGTTTCAAAACTCAGGCCTTAAAGTATCTTTCCCTGCTTTTACTATTTCAGTTGGACCTTGCTAAACTGAAAGAAGTTATAACCGAAGGCAGAACGGTCTAACTAGACTTGATAGACCTCAGGCAACGCGATTAAACCAAAGTTGTAAAGCAAACGACATCAGTTTGCATGACATTTTGGCAGCTTTCTGTTCGGGACGAAGTTGACTGAGGCTTCAGTTTTCCAGCTGCGCAGCAAACGCAAGTGACCCAAGCAGTGATCAAGCGTAGCTCTACCCATGAAATAAATAATGCTTAAACGGCTAATTTTGTTTTTACAGTGAAAACCACGCTTATGTGCATTGCTTGAATTTATGGTTGAGAACGGCTTTATTGTAGCACTTCGATATGTAATAACTACTAGATACAGTGGTTTAAACAGTACTCATTAGCCACGCGATGCCTTTTCTGATCTAAAATTGTATTGCAATCAAAGTGCGCTTTGTAGATTGTAATTGGGGCTCAGACACCGCTGTTGTACAGCGTCAATGGTAAGTCTTGTTTGCCGAAACGACCGGCCAAACTGCTTGCAACGTAGTTTTTTACAACCAAGTTTGAAAGACTTTTACCGGGATATCATACACATCTAAACGGTTACAGGGCTGCACAGTTAGTGAAATTTTTATTCTACCATATGTTTCAATGTAAATTTTTAAAAATATGACAGTTACTACATAAGAACAAAAAACATGGTATTTCTAAGAGTTTGCTTCGCACTCCAGAAATATTTTTTGCTGCTTATGCACTTAATTCATTTAGTTACGTCAGAATGAACATCATATTTCGTACTACACACTCTTACATACATGTTTGTTTTAATCTTGCTAGCCTAGATGGCGCATTACCCCATTTACTGGGGCGACGAACATTTAAATTAACGCCAAGTATTTTCACAAAACATTTTTGACTTGCTATGGGGAAGGAACAGCAACACCAAATTTTTTATCTTCACTACGGAAAATATGTCAAACCAACGCTCAAGCGGAGAAATTTTTGCTTTCAAGCTCATCCCTATTAACCTACTTTTGATATGGCTCTTCGAAGTACGTAACGAACTGCAAGATTCTCGATGCATTGGCTGTCCCGAACTTCAAGCAAATGGAATCTCAACTCATCGTTACTCTCGCTGCCTTTGATTGCGCAGAATCCTGACGTTCCTGGCAGCGCTGGAATAGTCGAGATCGCAGAAGCACTGAGCAGGGAAGCAAGCAAGCATTTGTTGTCGGGGCAAAATACGACGAAAACAGTAAAAGCGGAGGCTGAATCAATTGGTGAGTAGCAATTTATTGTTGCCTGACAGTCCAGTAACCCGGAAATTGTTTCTGTAACGCGCGAAAATGTGTAAAAATAAGTAAACCCGGGTGTTTCCAACAGATCATTTCTGCTCATACTTCAGTTTGTTTGCATTGCACTCATGTGAAACAGCGAAACTTCCTTGTTCTATGTCTTTGGGGAGTTATCTGCCAAGTGTTGAATATGAAAGTATTGACTCCATACTGTAGAAAAGATAAAGAAAGTGTTTTTTTGAAAGTTGCCACTTTTTAATTTGTACATTTTGGGGCAATACAGTTTGCAATCAGTGACAGTTTTACGACCATACGTCGCGGTGTCAGGGACTTTCCCAGGTTTTGGGTTCGTGTTTTGGTGTGACCGGCAAGTGACCTTTCCACGTCTCAGAAAACGAGACAGCTGCAGGCAAAATGACAAAGTCATAGTGGTGCCACAAAACGTGAAAAAACAAGGAAAATTGCAATTTCGCTTCGGGGAAAGACGGTGATCCTATTTGCTCTATTTAATATGAGTTTTTACTCTTCACTTTTTAAAATTTGAAGGATTTCAAACAAATCTGCGGACCTTTTTTCAATTCCTGATGCATTGAAATTGGCACGACCGTTACTTGGAATTTTTACTACCTTGCAACGTCCTGATTTCAAATGTCAAAACTATGGTAACCCTAGCTGAATGCACTTCACGCGCACGCAGACGCTACTTTTGCGCTGACGAACGTTTTGAGCGCAGGGCGCCATGTTGTGATTTGTCGAGAGATTGAAGTTGCACAATGGATCGTGCCTGTTGATGTCCATGTCCACTTGAACAAGTATTGCACCAGTTGAAAAACGACACCGATGCCACCAATAGTTCACAACTGAAAAATGTAGTTAAATGCTATGGAAATAGCCTTTATGACACGCGAGACTGTGCAGCACAGCACTACAGCTCAAAATATGCATTTTCGCGCATAAACCGACGAATGAAATTTGGTATTTTTCAAGTTTTAAATCGTGAACGTACGATATTACTCGAGAAACACATTATCGGAGACGTAGATATCCGTTTTTGTACTATCAGAAAATTTGGTCTGGGCGTGGATGGGTGTGAATATAAAGTTAACATAGCTAGATGTACCGTGGTAATGAACAACGCTTCCGAACAGCACACGTTTCAGTCACTTTCCTGCAAGGTGCTTTTCTCAAGATGTGTAGGTCTCGAGCTAAATACCGGGTAGGGCGTTCCTTTAAGTAAGCGCTTCTAAATACACGTGCACCCGGTCCAGCGTACCTGTTTTTGCTGAGAGCTTTGAAGTGGCTCTCGTAAGAATTAAGTACAAAAGCAGTAAGCATCTTAAACAAACTTGTCGTGCCCTCGAAAAGGTTAAGCTCAAATTTTTGACTGGAAAATGTACTGATTTTATAAACACGTAAATAGCATAAACTTTACGAAGAAAATTTAAATCTTTACGCAACTAATAAAAGTCCTGTAAACAGAACGGATACGCAGGTCGTGACCGAGTTTGGCAAAAAACTTCGTGCACAAGAACTTTTGCTAAATCAGGAAACGGCGTGCAGCAGTCAGTGTACATCCAGTGGCGTACCTAGGGTTTCCCGCGCCCGGGGACAAAGACAGTTTTGGCGCCCCCACCCCGCCCCTTCCTGGCAACGTAGATGCAAAGTGTGAGTTGGTAGTTAGGGGGCGTCGAAACTGACTCAGGCCCCGCATATAGTTATTTCTAGACAAGCCTGAAGATTTTACATGACTGTGACGTCACGGATTTGACGTCAACACCTTCGAATCTTGGAAGTCTATAAATTTCGCAAAGTTAAGAATCTAATCGTTTCGCATGAAGCTATCCCCTCTTTGAATTGTAGGTCACGATAGAGCACTCAAACTGTTGTATTGTGAAATTCCCAACTGCAGTAATGCATTCAAATTTTAGCAACGAGTGAAAGAAAAAGCTAGGCAAAAAGCTCCTATCATCTGCAAAAATCTGCATGATACTTTAATGACAGAATTTTATGGAGACAATAATATTCTGATAACACAGCATAAAATTGACCAGAGTTGCACCATTGTTTTAGCACGTTATGTCAGAACCTGTTTAACATCCTAATTGCAGCGTACCCGCTAGTTCCCATTTCTCTCGTCTGGTCTTGTAGCAGCCACCGCTGGTGCGAGCTGTAGGGCAGGGGTGGCCAACCTATGGCGTATAAGCCAAGTTTTGCGCATTGGATGATTTCACTGGCGCGTCTTTGTGATCGCAATAAAGTAAGATAGTAAACCTTCCCAAAACGTATCGGTTTTTCGTACAAAACCCTTGAGCTGCCTGTTATCATCTGGAAACAAGCTGTTCATGATTTTGTGGGAAGAGAAAAACAAACCATCTGAGGAAAGAGCTCTTTTATGTGATAACAACCGGCTATTTGATCTGGAATTTTTAGTTAATTTTGCTGACCGTCTCAATCATCTGAATATCAAACTGCAGGGCAGGAACGAATTGTTTCCTAATTTAATAAATCATTTCAATGCATTAAAGATGAAGTTGAAACTGTTCATCTCGCAGTTAGAAAATGAGGATATGAATCAGTTTCCGTATTTAAAGGAGCAGATTGAAGGTGTTGTTGATAATGGCAATTGAGAAAATGCATTGAAAAGATCAAATTATTGCAGAACGTTTGTGATTTTGCTAAAGAAAGCTGAACTTTGGCAGTTTTAACCCCATTCTTACTTAGTGAACAAAAGATTATGAAAAAGCCAAGTAACATACAAGGTGAAAATCAGTGACTTCAAAACAAATTCAATATTGAAAACGTAATTAGACGAGCTTTCTTCGGTCCCTGCCCTCCGGGTGCTTCTGACGTGATTAAAAACAATCACAAGATTGTTCTGGCGTTCCTTGCCCCGTGAAAATTTCCCAGAACTACAAAAATTCTCTCAGAGTTATATACGTCGTTTTGAAATGACTTTCACATGCGAACAAGCATCTTCGTCCACGAAATTGATAAAACGCAAAAAGAGGACGCGATTAGCTCATTCAAATTTGAAGAATTCTCTGCTGCTCTCAGAAAAATTTTAACTCCAAACATTAAAAAACTGGTGAAACCGAAGCAAACTCAGAAGTTTCCCTAAGAAGTACTGTAAGTGAATGTGAAGCTGGTTTGCTGCTTTACTAGATATTCTATTTGCATTTGACATTATTACCTGGAAAATCACTTCAGATGTAAAATAACATCGTTACAAGAAGTAGCCGATGGTATGGCGCATTGGTACTCGGGTTCAAGGACGCCGGAACATCGGTAGGGCAGGGGGGTAGTAAAAATGTTGAGGGCAATGGAAACTTATGAAAAACAAAACAATCGTTACCAATTATGCTTGCTACTGCAAAACAACAATGTTGACCTCAAAAATAATAAAAGAAACTATAGAAAATTTGCTTCAATCCGATCTCGATAAACCATAAAATTACCTATGATGTTGTTAGGAAAAAGATGCCTTTGCCTCCGTTGTCCCTCTTTTAGAAGGTCAGGTGGCAATGCCACCGCTCTCAGGTGTCCCTGCTTACCGCTATCAGCAGTTACAGTCTCGCTGCATTACCTGCCAAGTGCCAAGATGTCTGCGTTCAACAGTCACATACGGCAAAACGCCTAATATCGTAACTTGAAGTGAACATTAGAAAATTTGTTGCCATGTAATTGTTACCCAATAAAGACCAACAGTAAAACAATCCGCTCGCAAATTTGGGAACCTGCCTCTGCAGACAACGGAGAGGACATGAGTGAACTACACGCTCGATCACCACTGCATGACACCAGAACACTGAACCTGTCTGTTGTGAAGTGTGAGTGTCGTATCGGCTAATAAACTGTGATTGCAAGAAATAAATCAATTAATCGGAATTGAGCTGTTGACATCTAGCTTTCTAGAAAATTGTGTTTCTTAGCCCCAATTTCCAGGGAGTGGAAAATGCCCGTTTTCACCACCTGTGGACGCCCATGATTTTGTCGTACCACCAACTCAAAACTTTTTGGTTGAGTGCAGTGTAAAAGCGCACCCACAGTAGTCATTCTTTTTGCATTTACATGTTCAGTAATAATGTTGACCTCAAAACTAATAACAGAAATTATAGAAATCCATTCTGAATTTCATATGTGCGCGAATAGCAGCAATAATTTTTTATCAAGTCGATCTTGATAAATCATGAAATTACTTGTGATACTCTTATGCAAGGGCACCTTTGCCCCGGTTGACCCCACCTTCAAAGGTCAGTGGGGACAGTGCCCCGTAATGCACCCCTGTTCCGGCGTCCCTGCTTGGGTTTGAAAAAATTGACTTATGCTGTGCAAAGGTTGGCCAACCCATGCTGTAGGGGTTCTGGAGCATGCATTCCAAGAGCTTTGATTTTTAGAAAGTCATAAAGAACTGACTGAGGGCAGACTCACGAATGCATAAAAAAGGACAGACAGAAGAATGCACATGAAAAACTGAAGGCGGATGATTTTATACAAAACTACTAGACAAATATAAAATTGCGAAATCCTAAAGCATTTCTTTGGATATAACATCTGGGAAAGCTAACAGAAAATAAAGGAAATATTGCGATATAAAGCTGTACTTATGATTATCTGACTTCAAAGAAAAAGTTTTCTTACCTCTTCTACTGGAAATTTATCGATTATTTCGACAAAAACAGATGTAATTTAAATGTGTCAATACATTAACCCAGGAAATACCTAAGGTCACTGACGCTCCTTGAGAAGTTCTAGGTTAGTAATTTTGTGACCTGAATTTCGACAGTCAGGTCCATGGAGATGCTCAGTTTATCGGTCGAATTAATATAAAACGCATGTAGCAGCACGCCCGTAACCAGCTCGGGACACCAGGTGGGGCGAAGAGTTTTCTAAGAGTGGCCCAAATTTTTAAACCATGTCCAGTAGTTTTAAACTATGCCCAAGACATTTTTCCAGGGGTGGCGAAAAAATTTGCAAGGGGTCTTCGCCCTCCCTGCGCCCCCTTGGTTACGGGACTGTGTAGTAGTAACTGAAAAGTTTACAATTATAACTAATACACTCAACGGTGCTGCGCAATTTTGCAATTAGAATTTTGCAAATGTAGTCAGCATTTGTTTAAGATCCCACCAGGGGAGGATCCAGCCAGTAAGTTTAGGGGGGGCGATTTCAGTAATATTTGGCAGTCAAGTCTCATTACGAGTTCACAACTGCAAGAGACATGAAGTATACTTCACAATACTGCTGTGACAAAACAATGGACGTCAAAATGACCTTATATCGCGAATGCTGTTATCCGAATTGTACAAAATCATGGTGAAAAAAGTGACTTTCGTAGATTTTAGGTCGTCCCCCCTGGATCCGCTTCTGCATCCCACAAATAAACATCATCATAACCGCCTGCAGAACCACATCACATCCATTTCAGTATGAAGTTTGTCAAACCAATAAAGCTCAAAAATTTTCCTAAACACCAGATCTGTTGTAACAACATACTGTAAGTTGAATCGTTGCTGTAAAACCATCCACAGTAACATACGGTATGCACTGTCACTGTGAACGATTGATTCCCGTCCGATTGTGACGCAACTATAGAATGAGTGCCTTGTCGGAAAGTACGCAACCTTGGCTATCTGAAAGCATCGTGACGCAGCCATCAGTCAAAGCACATGCAGGCGCTGAATGCTGGAGACATAAGCTCCGCTTGAAAACGTTACTTAAGCTTCATAACTGGTCGCTTTGCGAACCTTGGTGATCTTGATGAGATTTCGCATCTGGGTAGCAGCCGCTGACATTCAACATTTTTTAAACTGTAATTATTAGCATGCGCTGACATTTCGTAATTATTATGTGACATTCCGACCTCAATTTGGCGCCCCCAAAATGCTCCGCCCGGGGGCAGATATCCCCCATTGCCCCCCCCCCGCCCTTAGTTACGCCACTGTGTACATCGTTTGCCAATCTTTTGCTGTAACGCATGCAGTTTGAACTAAATGCCAAATATGCACTTTCAAGCTTTTTGGATGGACGTTTACGAAGATGTGCAACCTCAGCAAGGTCATTTCTTTCCTCGAAGCGCTGGACCAGAAAGTCATGGAAATCTTTGGTCACAAGAAAACTACTTTGAAGATGAGCGCAATGAAAATCAAAGCGGAAATTCACAATACAAACAGGAAAGCTACGAATTTCAACACCAGCAAACCCAAACGTTTTCATCTGGTTACACATTTCCCAACTTGCAGCAAACCGAAGACGACAACGATCCGGGGACAAGACAGACTAGCACCACCAAAAAGCCTCACTTTTCCACGGCAACAGCATGTACGTCAAACGTTGCGACAATAAGCTGTTGCTAAAAAGAGCTTTACTTTCCGAAAAAGTTTGGTATTCAATGAAAAACTGATATAACCATGCTGGTTACTGACATAATAGATCTGAAATAATATAACAATAGTTTGTTTGTATTTACAGCGGCCGCATGAACAGTTTTCTTTGATACGTTTTAGACCTGTGCTTACAACCGCAAGCGTCAGTGCATATTTTAAGATAAGGCCAGTACGATAATGAGTCACGCGTCTTTAGCTTTTGCGTATTTGAACAAAGATTTTGCTTTGTTAATTTTGGGCTTCGTAACTTGTGCTTTATCGATAATTGCGATCCAAAGTGACAGCGAGCTATTACAACCCCATTGCATGCATGTCCAGATCATGGGCGGATGAAGGCTGAGTGGGGCCCAGAGTAGAAATTCGAACAAGGGCTCTTTGTCACCGTTACGGGAGATAAAATAAAAAACGCATAATCTGGTATGAATGAGTCCACAATCTACACCAGTGTTCCCTCTAAGAAAATTTTACACTGAGCAAATGTTTGTTTTGGTGCTCATGCAATTGGGCAATCATGTAGACACACAACCACTGAAGCGTTTCAAGCGTTACAAGGGCTCTGCGATACACATACGGTATTAAATTTAGAATGTTGCAAGAGCGCGAGAACAAGATTTCACTGCGCAAATAGGTAGTCTGGTGCTACTGCGCATTTGCACACTATACAGTAGCGTAGCCAGCCCAATGTTTTGGGGGACAAAACTATTTGGGTGGGGCTAAAATGTTTGACTTTAGACGAGCAACAGTATTTTTATTTGGGATGCCGCTTATCAAAGCATGAAATGACTATATATGCTGAAAAAGTTTTGGCCCTCTCCTGGCTACACCTATGGCACCATACAGGGAATAATCGTGTACACAAATCACTGTTAAAAAAACAAAAAGAAACATTGAACTGATCAGGTAAGGAGAGCTGTCATTATCGGCTCAGCAGACAGTACTTAACATAATTTGATCCGCTGTTATCAGGTTCTTGGGTTGGCGACTTCCGTTTCTACTTACAGCAGCGCTTCACTTCTGGTGAGCGTTAGAAAAAGTAGAATCTATTTTGACCCAACCAGTATTTCACATGATTTTTAAATCTTTTTCTTTTTAACGCTGTTGTATATTGCTTCTCATTGCTGTTTGACTTCATCAATTTACATCGCACTCTCTATATTTCATTCAGTCGCTGCACTTAATATATTACGTCAGAAGTGCTGATGTCACAAGATCAGCCGTTAAAGATCACCTTGAATACTGAGCATACATTTCATGTTTTTAGTTCTGCGCTGCAATTTGTTGCGAACGTGAACCATACAAATAACACAAGTTAAAAACTACCAAACACTGTTGACACCACTCGGCAGATTTCCAGAAATAGTCTCGTTCAAGTGTCGCACCTCATTTATTCTAAGACACCTATTTTCACTGCTTCTGGTATACTAAAAATTATATTCTGCCAACATCTTAATCCTTGATGAAGCACGGTAATCTGCGTGAGAGTTGTCAGCTTATTGAGATGATTATCCAGCAGACTTCGACTTTCATTTAAATCTGGCTTTATCTAGCTTCATCTTGATTAAGTGACTGCTTTAGCCGTCTTTCGCCCAACCTGTGCTGTTTGTTTCAAGCTTTGTCGATTGAAATGTGTTTTACTGCTGAGTACT
>JGI24158J21664_10001404_pt1 | contig 27060 bp, 17 predicted proteins | sample Ectturendosymbi3_FD_21664 | JGI IMG/M metagenome (IMG submission 21664) | reverse complement strand
AGTTGCTTAAGCAGAACCATCGCCCTGCAAAACTTTCCTATTCGTTTTCCTCAAAGTGGCGCAAAAATTCGGGCAAATTGAAAAATTTTCCCTCCCTAAAGCCCAAGGTTCCCGTATGCCGTTAGAGCTGTGTACCATGGCTTTGTTGAGCCGCGTAGCTGCGCGCAGTAATCACGGGCGTAACGACGGAGGGCGAGGGGCACAATTCCTCGGGCGCCGACCCACTATGAAGGCGCCGAAAAGTCCTAACAATGTCACAAGTACTTCAGCGCAGTACATCTGCTTCCGAAAGACCTCAGGTTCAAACATGGGTACGCCACCCAACCTCGTTACGCCCCTAGAAGTAATTCAATACTCCTCTGCGTTTTCCATGTATATAAAGTGAGGAGTTGGACAATTACATAGTTACAGTAGGTCATAATTCTTTGAGATAATCGAGCACGTTCAATGCTTTTTTGTCACATAGCGGCAAGTTATTTGCTAACGTATACATCTGTAGCTTTTAAACGCTGCATTATGGTTCAATCAGCAGGGGCGTAACGAGGGGAGCAAGGGGGGCGCAATTCCACGGGCGCCGAATCACTCTGGGGACGCTGAAATGCGGCGGGGTCGCCAAAGACCTAACAATGTCACAAGCACTGTCTTCAATACAGTACATTTGCTTCCGAAAGATCTTAGGTTCGAACATGGGGGTGCCAAACTTACTTCTTGCCCCGGGCGCTATCTATCCTCGTTACGCCCCTGTCAATCAGGAGATAAGTTCCGTCAATAAACCCGTCCACCCACTTTCATGTTGCAAAACTACGATGCAGACACACTGCGGACTCGAACTACACTGGCAACAGCCCTGAAACTGGTTTCTCGTTTTCATTTTGGAGGCTTGTAAAATCTTGAGTCGATTACAAGTTTTCCATATTGCATTTCTATTTTACTGCTGCCTTTTCTTTTCCTTCCAAGGCGGTTATCAGGCATTAAAAAAATAACTTGCAAAAAAACAGACCACTTGCGTACAGTTCAGCGGCAAGTCGAGAACTGTGATAAGCGAAAGCGACTGCGTTTGTGAAGACTGCAGTGATGCCAGGTTATTTTGCAAAAACAAGCAAGTAAATTTGAAAAACAAGCCAAAAATCGGTAAGTTAATCGAAAAAGAAGCTCAACATGCATTGGCAGAAAAACTCGAAAACTCAGCAAGAATATTAAATTAAACAGCAGGGAGGCAAATCCGAAAAAACAAGCCCAAAATGAGTAAATTTTCATAAAAACACGCCCAATATGCCTTAAGTAGTAAATTGAAACAGTAAAAGTGCCATAAAATTTGAAAAAAGCAATCCGCAAAAGAGAAATCTGCGAAAAAACAGCCCAAAAAAGAAGCAAATTTCAATTAAAACAAGCCCAAAAACAACCAACCCGCAAGTCTTCAAAAAATCCGCAACTCCACAAAAAACAAGCCCAAATTCGCGGGAAAACCGCAAGGTTGGCAGCACTGGAAGACTGGGCAGTTCTCACGCGGCAAAGAAATAACGAAACAGTGGTACTGTTACGAAGCAATAGCATTGTTCATGCCATTCGATAAGAGGTTGGGTAAAGTCCGGCATGTAAATCCTGACGTTTAACTAAGCGAAAAAAATTGGTTATGTTAAGAATATTTTTCGTCTCTGTTTCTACTTCCAGGGGCACCAACAAGGNGCATTTATGGCGAAGGACCGCCTTTGAAAGGGGCGCAACGGGCGTTGGGGGGCAGTTGCCCCAAACTGCCCCCCTGTGGATCCGCCACTGTCTGCTTTGGTATCATACACCCGCACACCGTTGATTCGAGCATTCCAATAACAGCATTGGTGTATGCCAAATAGATAACCAAGCCAGAGGAGCATTGTGGGCAATTTTGAAATGCAGATACGGCGGAGTCCAACGTGTTCGTCAAAATTAGAACCGCTAAGTACTGTAGGTTTTAAAATGTGTGTTTATTTCTGCACTGTGGATATTAACAACGTTGGGCATTCATCACGTTTTTTCAGCAACCATCGCAAACAACTCTTTTTTTCATGAACACTAATGCATACGTCGGCAAAATCACCAAGTGCTGAGGTGTTTCGCAAAACGAAACAAATCGAACTTATCACTTTCTCACACTGCTGGCTGAAGTAGACCTTTGGTTCGAACAGGTTCGACAAAACCTTTTAAGTTTGATTTCGACCACAATGATATAACGCCGGCCAGTTTGCAACCCTACACACTACATCAATGACCGGCAAACTTTCGTTTTAATTAATGGCCCAAATCAGTCGTAATTAACGCCCCGTGCTTATTTTTGAAGGCCCAATTTCAAACTAATGTTGCATTCAGTTACCTGTTGCATAGCAATATTATGTTAATGTCATAAATCGTATGACAAAAACAATGCTTAGCTAACATCAAACAATCAATGTTCCACAGTTGTTACAGTAGCCTAAGTTTTAGCCAACGCAACCGGCATAGAACTGTAGCTCTTACATACCACGCAACCCATAAGAAAATGTTGCTCGACCCAACAAAAAGTGATAAACGGCCCACAGTTTGCCGACCACTACGGGAACTGTCACACACGCCAAAGCCTTAAACATTCGCTACATTTTTCACATTACATAGTGAAAACGTAGCAAGACCAAGTACAGACGAATTATATTTGGCGACTTTATTGCCATCGAGATATTATAGCACTGAACGACGACACACTTGCTAAATACTGAACAGAGAGCCGTTTTGAGCTTGTGGCCGCCAGAGCATGCGGCCGGCGTAACACACCAACCATCGGCATACGTACACAGTGAACGTAGGATGGCAATAACTGCTAAGTTTTGCAGTTTGTAAATCGATTACAACCACTTGCAAGTAAACACAAGAAATGTGAGAGTTGTGGCTAGAAACCAAAATATATTACAAAACGTAATAATAATAAACTTTTAAACGAACGCTACAAATGTTTCAAAACGTGTTCGGACGTTGACTTCTTGTGGTAACGTAGAATTTTGTCGTAGCACGGACCGAAGTTGTCGCTTACAGGCGCACGCACCTAGACTTCTAGCAAATGAGCCACTAGCAAGTAGTGCGTGTTACCAAAATAATTTCTATGGAATGGACTCGCGCAACAAACCCCGGCCACAATTTCTCGTCAACCGCAGCAGACAGCGAAGCAGCAGCGAATATCTGGTATCTCACAATACGGGTGGGTCGCCGCCAGGAAATGCTCAACTATTTTGAAAAATGCAAAAACCTTCCGGTCAGGCCCGGGAGTTAACGTCCTATTGCAATCACGACGCCGTTCAAAGCGAAAACGACACGATCAGCGCTTCAAGACGCGATGGAAAGAGACCTCACGACACGAGAAAGGAAAAGATGACAACACGAAAGTGCACTGAACAACAAACATATAACAGGCAATAAAGGTTGCTTTAGTAAAAGCTAGCTCGCCGCTTGTAAAATCTAAGGATTGCAATTCACGCGCATAGAGTAGTCTTTTGAAGACAGAAGGGAACGTCACGTGGACGGGCTCGCATCGACCGTTACCGACGAACATACTATATGCCTCCACATAAACTGCACCACACTTGCGCGCTGCACGCGTCGAAGAGACCAACCACACACTTGCTCCATCAAAAATGCAACACTCATCCCCGCTAATTCGCTCACTTCCCGCGCAGCGGCCGCAGTGAGTCACGCTGCGCATCTGTTGCCTCTTTTGTTTCGTGCCCGCCCCAAAGAAACGCCACATGCAGTACCATCTTCCGCTGTACCTTCGCAGACGCGAACCGCACGACAAGCATATTGCCTGGTGCGCCGTCCGAGCGCGAAACAACGCGCCGGGAGGGAGGGATGCATATTGGGCGCAAATCAAGTAAAAAGCGTATGCGATGCAAACACGAAGGAAGATGAGAGGCAAAAACGCAAAACTCTTTTTCAAGTTTACTCAACAGGTGATTTCTACAAGAACAAAAAGCGAAACCGCCTCACGTGAGTGGTGGCCTGCCAATCCAAATTACCTACTTGCAACCAAGCTGCGAAGTGCGAACACTCTGTAAGCCCCTATTTTAAAGACATTTTGTCAAATGCACAACCTGCTTCACGCAGCAACATCTCCTTATGTGTGAAAGCAGGTCTGAGGAGTGCAAGAACAGAGTATGTGTAGTGCAACCGTATTAACCATTATGAGCATCATCCCATCTAATATGCAACGAAAACGCTGGCAAGCCAGGACCAAAATCTTCTTCGACCAATGCCGTCGCTTACGCCGTTCTATTTGCCAGGGTATAATACGATGACGCTGTTTGTTAGCATGTCAAGTCAAACTTCCACATTTGTGTGAAGAGGTGACGATATTACCGCAAAGTCCGCAGAGCCGTTACATTTATCACCAGGAAATTAAATGTCGCAAGTCATTTAATAGACAAGAGTCCTGTTAGCAGCAGATTAAGAAAAGCAGCAACTCTTGTTTATGCCGTGGTCCATTGCAGCCGGGAAATCACAAAATACGCTCAAGACTAAGCGTGGCAATGGTTGCCTGCAGTTGCACAAAACCACCTCGAAACGTCCGTGGCAGCCTTTCGAAGGGTTTTTGGGTGGAAGACCGTATTTCACCAACCCCTGGTCAGCGGACAGCTCCATGAATCAGGCTACTACCATTCGCCTGGCAACTGTTTCGAGGCAACGTCCTTCGTCTGGCAGTGGGCCAGCGGAATGCACTCGCAAAATCAAAACAGCACATCACAGTTTGAATCGGGCACGGTATATGCCGGCTGCCTAGCACCTATGTAAGTTTTTTCGTTCGGACAATTGTTTGGCACTCACTTAAACAAGCCGAGCGAGAAAAAACGTCGCGAGGAAACTTCACTCCGCGAAACAGCAAAGTGGGAACGGTTGCAAACGTTTAGCCTTGGTTGATTATGCTGCTGCACCAAGTGCGCAGTAGGCCGGTCCTGAAGCTGTAGCATGTGAGTGACTAACGCATTCCCTCCGTCAGCGTTTAAGTTCATCGCACACACGGTTTACATTCACTTCGCGTTCAAGACTAAAGGCTTAGATCCATCCTTGCACCATACGAGCGCAACTTGACAGTCATGGGAATGGGAGCTGCACGTCACCACGCGGTCGCAATTCATCTCAGTACAGAAGTCCACACGAATAAGGGCTCGTTAAACAGAGTTGGCAATGTTGTGTGTCCTATAAAAAGCGACGAAGCGCTCGATGGTGGGCATAAGTACAACGAGTACAGACGCGAAAAAAACTTGTTCGATTGAGACTGGAAATATNGAAACTTGGAATCGCCAGGCGCAGCAAGGTAGGCAGTTACATAGTTTTCTGGTTAGAAGTACCAGAACGTTAAAAGACCTTGTGTGACCAAAACCACGTTTCTCGTTCCGAAATTGTCGCCCAAAATGGGTTTTCGTGGCGATGATTCTGTGAAAGCCGAAAACTATGAAGCAACACATGAGCCAGAATAGTTTCAACGTATATCTGCCATCCGAATTCCAAAAGCAAGCCTTACGCTCCTATCAGATCATACAATGCAAGGACAAGAAGAAAGACGCAGAGGGCACTTGGCGGTCGCGGTGAAGTGCACAGGGTCATACCGGGAATACAGGGCACGTCGGCAACGAGTGACATCAGGCAGAAACAATGCACGCTTCATTGCTTCGTTGCACAGCAGGGGGGGCGAATTCCTGTGACGAAACCAAAGAAGCAAAACAAACTTTCTGCTTACACTCGTTCGGGGTCGTGCGTTAAAACTTTCGGGCCAGGCCAGACGCGATTGGCAGCAGCCCAGGTCAGGACAGGAACTCGCGCTCCAACGCGATGTGATCTAGTTGCGTTGCGCCGGAGGAGCCGAAATCTCTCGTCGCCAGCTCCTTTTTCGGGCTGTAGCGTACGAGCGGGTCGTGGATGTCCTGCTCCTCGCCCATATTAAGGTCGAGCAGACTTCGCTGAGTGTCGAATGGCGCGGGCGGCAGCTTGAAGTTCGGCGAGTTCGAGAAACGCACAGTCTTCTTGGGCAGCGGGGGCGGTTGTTCGCTGTCCAGATGACTGGGCGAGGGCCGCGGCTTCGGCGACGGGAATTTCACGTCGAATGGGGATGGCTCCTCGACCGGAGGTGCAGCGCAAATGGCGGGAAGCATTGGCTGCTGCAGCGCGTTGCTCCTCATCACCAAGGGACTTTGAGGTGCAGGTTGGGGGTATCCGGTGATCGCAAGCCGCGGTGTGGTGCTCGAGTACGGGGTTAAGGCATGGCCTACGTTGTACCCGAGCGCAGGAGTTAACGCGGGCAAATTGGGGCCCACGGTCGGCGTCAGTGTACCGGGATACAAGTTGGCGGAAATCGGGTCTTGCGCCTTAGGAAAGTCGGCCAACCTCGTTGCACTGACAGGTGAATCAGATCCACTGGATGGTGAAGAAAGAGACCTCGGGTCATTGTTCCGTGGCAGGGGTCGGGGTCTTGAACTGATCACGAGGCTGTTGGGTCGTTCGATGTTGGGCTTGGAATCAGCGCTTAGGTCACTTTTGCGTCTGGGAACGTTCGGGGCCGGGAGACGACACAGCTCCGGGTCCTTTTTCGCTTCAATCGCTGCAAACACAAGGTTAGCTTGATAATGTTGATGCAAAGGAATAACACAATGTATTAAAGAGATTATCACAGAACACTATTATTACTGCTTCAGCGTGTAGTTAAAAAAGAGTGTTACAGAAATAAACAGAAGACTTAGTGCAAAGGTACTGAACAAGGTTTTGGGAATGCATAGTTACCACCTACACTACAGGCCGCTAAATGTACCATAAAAATCAAACATTTCAAATGCTATTGGCCATTAAAATGTTTTGCATTTGCACGTAAGAAACAGACGTGCTTGATCGCATTTTGAAAACGGAATACGAGCTGAAGACGCTACAAAAATGCTCAAAATCATCCAGTTCTCAAACAACCGCAACACACTGGCAAAACATTGCTTTCATCAGGATTTCGAAAATCTTCCAACTAAAAGTTTCTATCTTTTGTATACGAACTTAACCTGGGAATGATTGACCCACGCAGACAGTTGACTTGTTTCGTCATTGCCTAGATAGGTAAGGAAGCAAACCAACCGGTAATTTGCGAGACAGATTATATGACAGGTAACAAATGGGGATGGCATTTTCTTTTGAGATTCCCAAAAAGTGCAAGCGGTTAGGTAGGGGATCATGAAAGAGCTTTTCTCTTGTAAGCTGAACTACTGCGTGAGGTAGACGTCTTCACAGATTCTATGAAAACATAATACCTCTTTTACAGATCTCTCAAACAATACTAATATCTGAAACAGGTAAGTTTTTGTGACCAAACTAATACGTAAGAACATCTGCAGGCAGTTTTTTAAAGCAGTGGTTTTCAAACTGGGGGTCGTTTGCCATTTTTCTAGGGTCGCGAGAGCTTCTGACAAAAATATTTACAATTATTTCTAGATTTATATATTTCGTATATGGAACCACTTTTTGTCGTAGCTAAAATAATACGATCACCTGGCAATACTTCCCCGTTCAAAATTGTTTTAAGTGTGATTATGACCATGACAGTATTGTTGCGTTTGGCAACACACGAATAACTTTGCGACGTAAGAATGTGCTGTGGTTGTAAATCAGATATCTGATTGCGGCAGCTAACTTGGAGTTATTCCAGTTTTCAATGAGTTGTGCTGTGGAGTGATTTGCATACGGCATGGGTCTCTATCACTGATGCTGCCATGTGCATGAATTTAATAAATGAGTCATGTTCAACATAGTGACATCGTTAAGTTATTTTTTACTCATTGTGATTTTCTATTGTGCAAACACAACTGCATTTCGTATGCCTGACTGGAAATTTTGCGGAAGGGGACGTTAGGTTAAATTGGGTTGCAAAATGGGTCGCTGCATGGAAAAGGTTGAAAACCACCTGGTTGAAAGCAATAGTTTTCCCCTACCAGTCACAAACATCGGTCAGTGGAATACTATTCGAGAAAAAGCTTTCAAATATTCCAAGTACTACTCGTTTCGGAATAATCACAATGTCGATACGGAGCAGGTCTTTCACCCAAATCTTGCAACTGTTTTAAGCCAAAGCTGTTGATTTTCCAGGTATTTGAAAATAAACCAACACGTTCTTAGCACTCTGACTGAACCAAACAGTGTATCAACGGTTACTACCAACCTTTCTCAGCCGGAGTCTTGTGATGAGTTAAAACTTTAACAGCATTGTCCAGTCCCTTCATCGGCAACCGACCGTCAGACGGAGTCCTGCGGTGGCCTTTGCTTTTCGATCCTGCCACTGAACCCAGTCCGCCGAGATCGGAGACGCCGATAGTGACCTCTGTAGGACCCCACGATGACCTCTGACGCACTCCCGGTGCAGCGATTGCGTCTGACGTTGACGTCACCGGCCGCCGGACCACGGCGGGGTGAGCGGGAGTGTTGCTTTTTGCAGCGACAGGAACAGAACTGAAGACGTCTCGTTGACCTGCTGCCACACGTTTATTTATCACGTTGGATGAACAGTACAACGCGGTTTGAATTTAGTTTTGTCTATGAAAGTTTGCTTGAAAATTTATTTTTTTGTGAAGAGCCTATCCGCTGTGAGTTTTGAGTAAAAATGAGTTTTTAGACATAAACCCCAAAATAATTGGGAAAAATCACATACTTTTGCCACTGTTGCTACGCAGGCTCTATGATGTATGTCTGCTGTACGCAACTATATACTGAAGAAAATATTCAGTGCCGGGTGTTCGTGACACAAGTTGTTTTCAAACAGGAGTCAAACTTTGCATCCACACCCATATATAAGTTTAATATATGAGCTAAGTCTTGTCAATACATACTACTAAACCATTACCCTCATAAGACATAGTTGTTTGTGGAAAATAACTTCTGTCATTAACAATGGTTTATTATGGGCTTAACTTCGTTCGTTGCGAAATCCATGCAGCATGGCTTCATCATTACAATTTGCAATATTCATTTATGACGCAGTGAACTGGTATGGCAGAAAAGGAATTGGTAGTGAGGCATATGCTCACACTATTATTGACTTCCATAGCTTGATCGAAACCATCATTTATCAACAAACATTCAAAATCAGGCAATGCATGTAGAACCAATATCAGCCACCGTGATGGTGTCCTCACAATATGTCCTGGTTTTTAAATTACAAAGCATTTCATGCAAAATGTGTCAACATCAATGGCAACAAAATGCGTGCATGGAAAATATATTTCGTCTCAAAAAGATCTAAAAAGAGAATCACTTTTTAAATGCAGAATTTCATTGTTTTTTATGATAAACATATAACGACAGAACATTTGTGACAATCATGGTCATCCTTACAAACAGAAATGCTTCAATGGGTATTTTTGTGTTTCCTTTACGTAAAAAATAGCCACGATGGGTAATCCTCCACGGGAATTGTCAGAAGAATGCGCAGACATGCAAGAAAAATGCCTTTGCTCTTTACAGTTTAGTTTAGAGAAAAGCGAAAAGTAATCACGAAACCTTTTGAAAAGAACACCTGAACCAGATTTGCACATGGATCCGCCGTTTTCGACTCACGGCGAGAAACAACGCTACTGCTCAGTGTGAAACTACATCCGGGACCCGGCCAGCACATCGTTCATTTGTGAATCAAGCTAGTTTCTGAGATAAGACGCTTACAATTAAGAGGTAAAAAATCCCATTAGATGAAAATGAAGTTTCAGTTTTGAAAACAGTAATACTGAGACAACAATAAAGATAGACGTTAATCATGCGTAAACTGCATGCCTTGAAAATGTCTTGGTTGTTACGTCACACTATAAAACACAACCGCGAAAAATAACTATCAGAACTGCCGAGAAAGGACGGCAACGCATTTTCGCGTCGTACGAGAAGTGAAACAATCGACAACTAACGCGGCTCACTTGTGGGAGGGTTGGACTCCACCGATAATTGTGCGGCGTAGTTGATTTGGCCCCTTTCGCACGTGCTGTCATCGTCCCCTCTGAAACCCCTGTTCGTGCAGTCCACAAGCAGAGAGTGGGGTGAGTGCTGCTGACTGACAACGGGAGTTGAGGCGTCGCTCTCATCGCTGGTGCTGTGGCTCGCGCTCTTAGGGCAATGCACAGTGTCGGGAAACCTGAAGAAGAGAACCGGTGATAACGTCCAGTTTCGTAAAATCGCGGTTGCAAACTTCTTGCTTTAAAGACAGGAAATGCGCACGAGACACTTCGCTCATGCTGGAAAATAAACACAATTCTGGTGAAAAAAGATGTTTTTTCACATCTTCACTTTGTCATAACGGTCATTCTGGTAATGCCTAGCATGCTTCGTTTCACAATACCTATCCTGTCTAAATCTTCATTCAAACTGGAGTTTGAACGATCCAACTCTAGTTCTCACAAAGTGCGGCCACAGAGCACGTAATGCGTGGCTTACAAAGCACTTCATTAAAAAAAGTTTTTGTTAAGCTTCATATGCGAGGGCGGTATCCTCTGCATACGATTACCGCATCTTTGTCACATCTCCCTTTCTCTCGACGTTGCCACAGCGGTGCAACGAGATATAACTAACAATTCATTGGCTGTAGGTCATGGTTTCAGGCTGGTGAAAAGGGCGTAATGGCCATTCAGTGGTCACAGTGGCCACTTACCAAGTATTATGAGGAAAAATTTTGCGCGTTTGTATATTATTCTGTTATTTACGGAAAAACTCGTTGCTTCCGCTGGTAATAAAAAATTGGAATTATATTTTGTCACTGCCTTGACTTTTTAACGATTTTTGCTACATTTTATAAAGCGAAAAAAACGTAGTACTGCAAATTATGCATTACAGCCGCATTGAACCACAGAACAAATCCGGCCGCGAGTCAACTTTTTAAACACTGACCAAATTAATACGCAGGATTTTTAACAAAACAGTGAATTTCATCACGCAAAGTTTAACAAAACAGTGAACTCAACAAAATTTAAGCAGCATAGTAGTTTTAAATCCGGTATTATCCCCGATACGGAGGTGGCCGGATTAAACCTAATGACCTTTCAATAAATTTCAGTCCTTCTTTCCACTTAATCGATTCAAAGTGTCCTCTTGACTCAATCGATTCAAAGCGTGCTATAGTTCCAATCCCACCACAGAAAAACTATTCCATTACCTCAACAGCTAGCCACCCTGGCGACAACACCACTTGGGATGTCTCCGAAGAATGGCAAATCAACTTATGCTATGCCACCGCCCTGTTTGACAAAAGACCGGTGGAATCGGTTCCTAACACGACGACTTACCTGCTAGGAACCGAAGACTTTTTGATTGGGAGTGGTGGTGGTGGGCCATCCCCCTGGTACGTCATCGCGTGGTCGACATTGGCCAAAGAATCCATTGACGACGAAACGGACAGCAGGGTGGCAGACGTAGACGGATCGCTGTCCAGGGACACCGCGGACACTCTCTCGGATTTTTCCACCGTTGAATGAGAGGCCCGAGGCCTGACTCCAAGTTGCTGGAAAGATACAGTATGATAAGTTGATTAGTACTGCTAAACACTACGAAAGAGCCAGACGTTTATCATTGTTGACACCACTTGGTTTTGAAGCACAAGCATGGACCGGCTTAGTTGCTTGATCTGTAATCGTATCTACGCAACCGCTTCCTGGTGCATTTTGCAAACTGCGTAACGTTCGCAGAATCGCTGCGAATTTTGCTTGCGTGTTGCCCTTACGCGACGTTTCCCCTGATTGATGAGTGTTTTTGCATCGTTCCGCATTCTATGGCCACAGTGTTGCGCTGTGTTGTTCATTTAGTAGCGGAGAAACTGACGCACCTCTTTTTTTGTGAACATAACGAGGACCTAGAAGGTTGGTCCGTTAGTTGAAGACAGGAGGTCTTTGCGTCTTTGCAGCACAAAGCTGTTTCTGAAAAGGACATAAGGTCCTCGCAGCACAAGGCTGCTTCCCATAATTTTCGTTTATCACGTTTTGTGGGCTTGTGAGAATAAAATCGTAACGTGCATTATCCGAATTTTGTGGTCCTCTTGACGTGGGCCTGAATTTAAGTGCCAGGAAGCTACACTGCTTTTCCAAAGAATACACACTACGGCCGGGTATCCCCTGATAGATAAACTCTGCGTTTAACATGCAATCTAATCAACTGCATAAAGTAAATCAGGTGCTAAGTTTTTATCTACTGCAGGTACAAGCACCAGTTCAACTAGCGTTTCCTAATTACAAGTCCGGGACCCCCGGATCAAGAAACGCAGTTTTTTGTGATGTTTTCACCTACAACAGCCAAAAACTTGTGTCCATCAAATCAGAGGTCAAGTATAAACACCGGTCGGGGATTCATCCAAAGACACTCAGCAGTCACGGTCGGTTGACAAGACTGTGTTTTCAGCTCATCTCCCTCGGTGAGTTTTAACACCTTTTTATCACGAAACAGTGCGGGTTTTTCACGAAGCAACAAGGGCAATTATATTGAAAAGCCCAAGGCGCACCGATCAATGCAGCACTAATGATCCGCTTGTCTAACAGACAAGCATTTTACAGCAAGCAAGGTCTAACCTGCATTTTCGGAGAGTTGCCGTGATATGGCGCGAGAGAGGTTGTCGAGTTGGCGACCTGCGCCCCTTGCTTTCCCACACTCGTTTTCGACTCGCCCGACCCAGTACTTGCCGAGTCTTCCGACGACGGGATGGCCAGCTGCGCCGCTAAGCGCACGTCTCGTCCCAGGACGACAGCAGTCAAGATCACAGCGACATCGAACAGAGCGCGATTCAAGTTCCGCTGGACTCGCTTCAAACTGGAAAGAACAATAATATTAACTACTTTCATTTTTCGGCACTGATTGAATCACGCAATTAAAAAAACGCTGTCTTACGTACAACAGTCCCAGTGTGAAACTATACGAACACCGATTTCCGAAACACTTCACAATAACTTAAGATGAAATGCGAGGAACTATTCACTTGAACTTTAAACAGTTTTTTGCTCGTCTAGCGACAGCAGGTCGATTGCTAAATGGCAAATACGCGCATGTTTGAAAATCGATGCAATTTTCCACACCTTTTCTCTCACTGGAATGAAAGGCAATGATCACTGATTCCAATTAGAAATACTTGGTAATGCTCCAGTGAAAACCATTGGAAAAACTTAACTTGTTTTCTGGCGAAGATACAGCACGTTTAACTTTCAGAATTAGCAAAGATGATAGCATGTTAGTGCCTACAGCAAGTAACTTAGACGCCTAAACAAGTACCTATTTATTTGATTCAGCAGGTACTGCCGAAAGCAGCCTTTCTCAACCAGTGGGCCGCAGTGCAGTTTTCGAGTGGGCCATACAGGAATAAATCGCTATAGTAGAACAATGTACGTTTCTTCATGCGCATAAAAGCGTAGCAGCCACGCAATTTTACCTGAGGTTATTTGGTCCACGTGACACATCAGGAAAAAGGTTGAGAAATACTTGGGGAATGAATAAGCTACTACGTGTTTGGCGTTGACGTACAAGACCAGATAACGTTTTTTGGGGTAATCTTCAGATTGTGATACTCGAAAACAAGAGGTACACGCTCATGGAGGGGCTTGCGATCAACTGACCCAATTTCCGGTATTCAAACTAATGCCTCTCACCTGTTCTCTCTGCTGCTTTGGGGGGTAGGTCGTGGCGTGGAATATTCGTCGCTGTCACACGGAAGCCGATTGCTAGTACTCTGATTAGGGTTGATGCCAGGCGGAGCTGTCGTATCGACATTGAGACTCGGCTCCGCAGGACGAACCGTCACGTCATCATCGTTTTCCGGAGTAGTAACAGCGGCTGCCATTTAAACACCGCAGTGAAATCTTTCGTGAATCAATAAAACCTCAGCAGGCCAAAGATGTCAGAATAATTATTCTAAATGCCTGAGCTTCACCAAAATCGTTTAAAAAGTTTAATGCACATGAAAAAACAAATGTCAATGGAAATTTTTGTCTTTTCCTGAAAGTACACTCCGGAAATGAGCACAGAAATCGCTTATTACACTCAACTCTTCCTAGAAATCACTTCTTCAAAAGGTGTTTGCGGACATTGTTCATAAACGACTTTCCAACATTGAGGACAAATAGGTTTTATTGCCAGTTTGCGAATTTGAATCAATGAAGGCAGAATTTCTCTCATTTATGGCTGATTGCATACAGCAGGGGTGGCCAAACTGTGGTTCGCGAGCCGCATGCGGCTCTTGGAACTTTCCGAAAATTTATATATTTGTTTTTTATTTTTCATTTCTACTGAAAAGCGTAGAAATATTGTAAATTGGTACTGTGGCAACTGGCGTGCCGTACAGTAATACTTTTGCAAGTAGTGGCAAAAAAAATTATGTTACAAATAAATTCGTGTTTTTAGATTTTCATGTTGCGGCTCTTTGTAACTTGGGTTTTACGATATGCAGCTCATACAAAAAGCAGGTTTGGCCAGCCCTGGCATATAACGTTGGCTGCATTTCGCAACGATCTGCTAAATGTTTTATTTGGCCTGTTTTTTTTCCCTCAGACATTTCAGTCATTTGTCTCGTAATAAAATTAAAACTCGCCGAAGAAGTATTCACAAGTCTCGAACATTGATCGTATTGACTTAATTTTTTTCCGGTCATTTCAAAAAAATTTCGGTTTATGACCGAAAATAAGGTATTTGGCAAACGTTTATCTCAAACGACATTTTTTTCACACACAGAGATCACTCACCTTCGCTTAACCCTGGGACTACCACACGGGTCAATTGACCCTTTTGCGATTTTCTTTTCAAATTTTAAGAAAAAGGTTTGTAGCTAGGGACTTCAAATGTTTTGACTTTTCTTATTTTTGTGTCTTGAGCAAACCACCAAGTCGACAACATATTTATTTTCAAAACCAGTGTTTCACGATGGAAAAACGGTTAATTACCACACGGGTCAATTGACCCCTAAGCTGAGAATGTTGAGATATCGAATTACATTTCGAAACAACTTTTGCACACAGGGCCAGAACACGTTCCACACACACACTTTGAACAGTTGCAACATTTCATTCTTGTTTTGTTAGACTGGCTTATTCGGAATTTGGTTCTTTAATGGAGTGACATGCCTCAGCAGCTCCTTGAATGCGTTTCAAATGCAATACATGGGATCTCTGCATGCCTTACAGTTTCTCTCTGGTGAGCACAGCTTTTCTGCAGTTTGATAATAAACTCTACTAGAGCAAACTAGAGCAGACCTTTGGCCAAACAATATCACAAAAACAGCAAACCTGCAATTGAGATAGACAGCTGAAGGATGCCTGTGAAAAACAGCTACAAGGCCACTATCGAGCGCTCAACTATGAGAGATTCCGCATACTTGCATACTACGTCTTGTGGAAAGTTGCTGGATGTCTTCGACAAGCCTCTTGAACAAGGTGATCCACAACCCTGAATTCTTGCTTCATGTATTTCATGATAACCTCCTTGTCTTCACGTAATTTTTGGTGTTCACAAGCTAAATCATGGTAAGTACTCCGCAATGGGGGCCCGTATCGCCTAACTTTTGGACATAGGTGGAAACAAAATATTTTGTCCCCAGAATGTTTTGTGGTATCAATATAGTTGTATAAATTTCACTGCCAAGATTTTGCCAAGGAATTTTTTTAAGTCTATTGATGCAAGGTGTCGTTTGTTTGGCAAAATTTGAATACTATCCCGATGTACATGACAAACAACGCTATGATTTAGGCGTATTTTTTGGGTCATTGTGCCAATGGAATCCCAGAGACATATTTGTTAATAGCATTATGTTGCTGCCAATTATTTGAATCTCAGAGATACATGCTCACAAATTTTATTTTTTAATGTAATTTTTGTTTTTTGAAAAATAATTCAAATATCTTCTTTGTTTTATCTACTTTTTCAAGAACACTTCAAGCGCTAATACTAAAATTTTGTGTGACCTACTTGATAAAGACGCAAATCAAATACCTAGTTATCATTGTTAGGTACCAGCACGGCACTCCCTGCAACTGGGACGCACCCAGTGGGTCAGTGGGGTCAAAATATAACAACTCCATAATTTGTCAATTTTACAGAAAGGTCGTACTACGGTTGAGTGAACATGGTGACGTCATCGAAACGCAACCAAGAGTATTATATTTGTATGATATGCACACTAACATGCATACCACACAACGTTTGTTCCCCCAAAGGTTTCTAGCAAACTCGGTCCCTTCCGCAGCATAACGTTTGAGCAGTTTGCATCCATAATTTCACCAGGCGGTGAAATCAAACAAGAGCATTGCCACTGTCCATGCGCAAAACGAGCAGCGAACTCATTGTGACGTCACCACAGACAAAAGTCACACTTCAAAATTCATTTATAGGAAAGAGATGCGATAACCAGTGCGCTGTGTGCGAAAAACCCACTCATATTCAACGCAGGGGTCAGTTGAACCCATTGGTAATTCTTGAAGAAAAAAATCTCGGTAGTCCTAGGGTTAATATAAAACGAGCAGCACAACAGCGTCGTTGCACTAAAGCAAGCTAGCGCGAATGCCTTGGTAAGCGTGCAAAGCGGAAATGGTTGCGATCTGTGGACTTGTTGGTGCTTGCAGCCTGCAAGGCTTACAACCAGATCAGTTGAGGCACGTTCGCATCGTTAAATTAGCAACCAAGCTGATCGAGAAGACAATCAACCGACACACGTCACATACACGTATCTGTGGCTGATGACATCACTGCATTTTTCGTCGCAATCAGCTGTCTCGCGGCGTCGAGCGGCATCATGTCGTTGTGATTGTCCGGATCTGTTGACACGAAAATCAACAGCACAAGTTGGGACAAGCGAAGGGCCGGGGATAATGGTGCGTGCAATGTTTACGAGGCGCGACTCTTGAATAAACAACCGTGTCGAGAGTGGGTTAAATATTGCTTAGTCTGCGAGCAACCGCGACGGCTCTGTCGCGCGCGACGCAAGTACGTTTGCACGAGGGGAGGTTTTCAGCGCAGCGATCTTGGTCGCACAGAAAAGCTCATCTCGGCAAACAACCTGCGACGAAGGTCTTCACATTTTCACATTTGTATGCATGGGAGACAATGGTTATGTCACTTTGAGCCACGAGGAAAAAGTAGACGTGCTGCGCAGGGCTGCGGGTTTCCACAGAACCCTAACTGATGTAGCAATAGCACTCCATTCTGCAACACACTACCACAGTTAACGACAAAATCGGAATGTCTGTCACCGAGACAAAGTGATAGCAATGCATGCACACAAGACTTTACAGATTTTTACGTTTTAACTGCACATTAACACATATACAATTTCAGGAAGTTTCCTGTTGGACAAATAACACACAGAAAAAAAACAACCACATAATTGCAAATGTACCTCTGATCGTTTGAAGCTGTGGAATGGCTGGTGGTGGTGTCGGAGGAACGAATGGATTGTTGCTGTCGTGCTCAATGCTTTGCAAAACGCTGTTACTTCCCTCGGTAGTCGAGGCTTTCACTGACAGCTTGTGCTTAAAGTCTATAAAAAATGAGCGGTTTTGTGCGCTAAAAGATTTGTAGGAACCTACAACAGCGTGAAGCGCTTACAAGATGACAAACGGCATTTTGAGTAACATCGCCAGCACGCTTGCAGAACAGTCTGTACAAAAAACTCGTTAAACGCCAACGATGTTGAGCAAAAACTTTACACAAAAAGTTACGACCGTTGGCGCATTGTGCTTGTCTTCTTCCCTACATTCCCGAAGACGGTCTTGGTCGATAAGCAAACATAACAGCCTCTTGCGAGAGTCACGCGTATGCAGAAGTAGAAAGCTAGATCGCAATGATTGATCGCGAAGCGGTTTGGAAATTTCGATACGCAGAACTTAAACAAATTTATCTATTTTGAAAAACAGGGCGTGGTCTAGACGGTACAGCAAGGATCAACCCAACTAGTCACTAGCATACATACTTCATACTGCAATGACTTTTGACACCAAACAGGGGAAAACTCGTCTTGAAACGCGAAAACAGCCCGCAGAGTGGAACGTTTATTTGCTTAAAGTCCACGAACAAAGATGTGGGCAATGGAAGTACTCTTTTCCTTGCCTGAAGAGCAGCAGGCAACGACAGATGCAAGAACTGGTTTTATTGTATCACCTAGAAGCTGTGTTGGCGCATAAACACTAATACAATGACAGTTGGATATTACTAGCCGAATCAGTCATCCTACAAGCAGCAGGGTGTAAGAAGTGAGTTATCTAATAAGCCAGAGCGAGCAAAGTAGGATGCACTACTACTTCAAAACTTCGGGTGGGAAACTTGATTTAAAAGGGCACCCGAGCCACCTCGGCGTGGCTTCGGTTCAATGTCAGGTCATGTAGCATCCAGTACCACTGACGAATCGATGCAGTCAAAAGATTGGCAGGCGTTCCCTTTTCAGACTTACTTGCAGACCCTACGTGTCCAATACGCACCAAGCGCAATGTTTTTTCCTGTTGTCTTAATACGGCTGCTGCGAAATGAGCGAACCTTGCATAAATCATGAGTGACAAAAGGGAAATTCCAACTTAAACGCAATTCCAAAAACACACTGTGATCAAGCATTTCAATAGCGCACCAACTCAACCAATTGCTGTTCCAACATTCACATAATTTTCAAACTATACTTGTTTATCCACGACCCGACAAAGCTTATTAGGAACGTGATATATAGATTGACTGGCTGAGCAGACTTTGGAATAGTATGACTTTCAACCAGGGATCTACACCAGGCGATAAAAATAAGGAAATTGAGGGCTGTCTTTCCAGCCGTTGTGGTGAAAGCACTGCACGCTGTTCATCCGCTTTAACTCCACAAAAACTCCACAAGGCAATTTTTAATAACCCCAAGACTACTTAAATCTTAAACAAATTATTAAAAAGACACATTACGTTACGACACTGGCACTACAGGTCTATCATTACAGCCAAAAAAAACTCATTAAGTTACCCGTAGGCTCGCTGATTCCACCACGTTCTTTTATTTTGTGAATTTTAATTTTTCCTTTCCTTTTCGCGGGTTGAGGCTTATCACCGGGTTTCAGATACATGCCCAACTCCCGCTGGACAATTCTCAGCTCGCGCTCGTGCAGCTCCCGTTCACGCTCGTGAAGATATTCCTCGTGCAGTTTATGTTGAAGAGTGGCGCGAGTCAAGGCTTCCTCTCGGCTGCACAATTCCTAATGAATGTGCAAGACGCGTATTTTAAGCGCATTCGCCCTTGCAAGCAAATTGGTGATTCTTTCCAGATGTAGAAAATACAGAGCAGAGCGTTTTGCCGACGCAGACGAACGGTCGGGAATAGAACTTAGTTGAGCAGCCGATCGCAAAACTTTGCGAAGATGCCGTCAGTTGAATGCGCTGATTACAGAACAGCAATTTGGCTTTTAAAAATGTTTTCTCAGGCGCGAGGTGCGGCAGCGTTTTGTGCTTCAATCATCTTGGTAATCAATGGAAAGTGTTTTTCTGCCAAATAGGAATGGCTATTTGAAATGATTTTGTTTCAGAGCAAATCACAAATATCACAAAATTGAATAACTTCAAATTCAACAGTGCTTAGGTTTAGGAAAGAAACACTTCGAACACATTAATGGCAGACAGAAGGGTATAACTCATAATCTTGAAATACATTCTGGGCAACGCTATTGTTTTTACATGAAGCGCAAACCTCAGCCTGGCTGAGTTCCCCTTGACATGATAGCGATACATGAGGAAAGAACTTTTTCGAAGACGATGAACAAAATCATTGCACGGATCCAAATTCGAATTACTGCAGACAAAACTTTTGCTCATTGCTGGGCGATTGTAAATAACCTTGGCTGCCATTTGCAGCGATCTCCGAAATATTTTACATCTCCTTGATGTTAGCACTATGTTTCCCACAGAAAAATTCCATAAAGTGCTGCTTTTATATAGTCGCACATAATACGCAAAAATTATGCAAGTAAAAATTGGTCTAGTAAATAAACCTTTTCTTTAGCTCGAAGATCATCGAACATCGCTTGTATCTCCTGTTTCCAGTCCTCCTGCATGCTCTTAAACGAGTCATGCGGAACTGATGTGAAGTTCGACTCTGCTATTGTTTGGAGGTCAGTGAGAATCATTGAAAATGTCGGACGCATTTGTGGACTTGAAGACCAGCACCCTGCGAAACAAAAACTCTTTATTAACCAGCAACTAATGGGTAAAAGGTAACATTGTGCAGGCTGAATAACCTTCTAGCATGTGATAAAACTTCAGTTTCAAAACCACAATTTTCTGTGCAGGAGTCGATAACTTCCGGTCTAGCTAGTGTTTCAGTCCGACGTAACGAATTTTTATTACATCGGGCCTAATTGTACCTGCCACGACGCCAGAACAAGACCAACGCCCAACTTTGGCATTCGATTATTTCTTTTGTGCTTGTTCTGTTGCACTAACAATTCTGTGTTTATACAATCCCTATATTTTGCTATTCTCACTTACACTGTGTTAGTTTATGTCACAATGACTCCATTTGTGCATATTAGAACGACATAGGGAAGATGTCTGGTGCGCGGGTGGTCAGTGGTCGCGAGTACGGTATGCCTGTGTCGTGTAGTCATTAGTGGAGCTGGTGTTCTGCCACTTTCCATCGTAGGGCTGTGGTCTAGGAATTGGGGATGCAGGGGGTGAAAGAGCACCCCCAAAAGTTTTCATTTGTCAAAAATCTGGGCGAAATCCTTGAAAATTTGGGCACAGATGCTTTGACACCTCTGTTCTGTTTGTGTGATCAATGAGACTAACTGAATGAAATGGTGGTAGTGGCTATTTTGCCGCCAGCAGCAAAATCTCTGTTCAGTCTGCTGGGACTACTTTGCCACTTGTACTGTGTCCAGCTTTCTCCACATATAAGGCTGAGTTTGTGACACTCGCAGCACGGTAAACGTAGTTGAGTGGTCTGTGTCTATGCCTGCTGTGCGAGTGGCTGTCAGTTCAACTCCTACGATTAGTGCTTTGGCTTTGCTAGTAGAAATGACACTTTTGACGGGAGCACTTTTTAAAAAAGCTACGTATGTAGCTTTTGCGTTTAGGCTTAGGGTTTAGGTGTAGGGTTTTACAGACCATACGCTATTGCAAGCGTATTGCCCTTGTCACATGACCGATTCAACCAATTGGGTTCGCCTAGTGGCTAAATAGCTCCAACAGTGCTTTTGCCTCTGGTAAGTCTGTCCATGTGTTGGTTGCTGGTGTTAGGTCAAGTTGATATTGTTTGATCTTATGCTTGCACATTCAATGTTTCTGCTTGCGTGCAAGAAAGCACTATTAATTGAGTCTTCTGTCTGCTTCATTTCTGCTGGTTCGCAATAATGCAGAATTAGTTAACAACACACCATGGGCTTTCAGTCTGGGAGTTATGAAGTAATGTACGTACAAGTGTTCGGCCAGGAGTTAAGAGTAATCAAGAAATAGCATTATCCCATGCTCTCACTGCGAATGTTCACAACACAATGTTCCGTACCTGTTTCTTTGGCCAGCTCTGTTACACTGCTGTGCATGTCTTCAGTAAACTTCTTGTCTGACTCGTGCAATAAACCAACACAGCCCATACTTGAAACCTTGTCTATCCTGGCCCAAGTGCACCTTCTATACCCCTGAAGTGGCCTAGTAGTCCGAAAAAGGTTTCTGATCTGGTCTAGAGAGACTTAATAACTGCACGCCTAGAGCATGTGTGTGTGTGACAAAACATCTAAAGAGGGGGTCATTCCTTTGAGAAATATTTAAATCAAGCCTGGGCAAGGGTATATACACTGAGTTGCCCAGCCATCAGCAGACCAGACTTCCCATCCCCTAAGAGCATAGCGATAGGTGTCATGCTCTGACCTGTGGAGTAATTGCATTTGGCCCGCAAAGCAATTACCAAATGATTGCAGTAGGCCACTGCTGCTAGCTCACCGGCATTACATGGCACATGTACCACTCAAACTTCAAACCAACTGCTATATCTGGAAGATTTTTTCAATAAATACCAGTGTTGGCTTTATCCAAGTTTTAAAATTTGGCCCAGTGTGCATTTGAGTTTGATACCCCGACCACAGTGTCCTGATGAAAGGAATGGTCAATACAACGGAGCCAGGTTCAGCTGCAGGGGGCACCAGAGCAGAGGAATTTTCCAAATCTGTTTATTGTTCTCCAGACCTAGACTGATTGCCTTGCATGGACGAAGAGCTCAGCATGCACTCAAAAGAAACCATTTGATTGACTGCTAGAGCCCCTCACGTGCTACTACTGGAATAATGGTGGCCAAAGTGTATTCTAGTTTCACCAAATTCAGCAAAACTCCCACACTGTGATCCCACCACTGGTTGCAATTTATGAATGTTTATCCTCATTGACGTTTATTCCAGCTAATTAAATCACTTCACATAAAAAGGACTAGGTAAGAGTAAAGAAATACAAGATTCAGCAAAAATTATACTTCAAACCTATACATGATTGAACAGGCATAGAACACAAAGTGATCAAATTCATTACGGAACCTGTTACTTTTTGGATGTGAATCCCCAAAAAGCTGGTGATAACGTTTTGACAAGCAAATTTTGGATAGCAGCAATCAACAAATGTTTTCTAAGCATATTATCAAGATCAACAGTTTTAGGTTATGGTTTCACACTTCCACAAAAACTCTTCAATTGCACTTGCTTTGTTGTTCAGCATTTTGGTTGTCACAGACCTTTCATCCACATGTGCATTCGCATAGTGGCACCACTAACTGCCCATCAACAGTTTATGCTATCACACTTGTGAATCAGTGTGTGTTACCAATTTTTACTTGGTATTTGTGAGAGGTGGAGCATGACTATGTTCCACGAAAATGACTATGGTCCACTTACACTGAAAACAATATCACCTAAATTAAACGTACAAGTGGAAAATCCAACAACAATAAAGCAAGCTTGAGTTAAATAACACAGTCATGCAAACCCAACCTTTCAACCAACTTCTACATCATATGTAGTAGTACAGTTCAATGAACACCTACATTAAACTACAAATATGCAAAAATTGGATAGCCACTTACTTTCAAGAAGAACTTTGAACTCATTTGGACAGGTAGATGGTATTGGCAATGTCAGTTTGTTAACAGCTACACCATAGGCAACTGCCAAGCCATCTATCCCTCTGTATGGTTGTTCTCCAGTCAACAACTCCCATAGAAGAATTCCATAGCTGCAAGCAAATTACTTTCACACTTGAAACAAGTTTCAGACTCAAATTACTCTCTATAACCAACTAATTGATATAGTGGAATGAGCATTCACCACTGAGGCTGGTGGGCTGGGTTTGACTTCTGGTCAGGTCATACCAAATAATTTAAAACTGCATTTTGACATTAAGGGATGGGTGCCAAGAAAGTTTCACATGTGACACTGCTATTAACTTGAAAGTCACATGGCCCTCGGTGAAGAAAAAGTGGAGATAGTCATCTACAGTGCACTGATAACATTCCAAAAGGCTAGTATAATTTAACTTTATTCCTTTCTTGATTAGGCATTTTATGCACTATTTTGACAAGTTCAGGTAGTACAAATGTTAGCCCACTTACCCTCACACAGGTTTCTGAAATATGGCCCTTTAAGACCCATGTGCGCTACTTTTCTTGCTGATCCTTGCAACACCTTAACTCGCCAGCTGATTGAGCTAGACCCGAAACCCAAAACCACAATTTTTTTTCATTGCAGACACAAAGAATCTTTTGAGGGCTTGAAAAGGTCTCTAGCGCAATCGCCGGCAGAGATATTCCCATGCAAAAACACACGCACACTGCTGGATTTCAGCCTTAGCCTACCAGAACAGAAGGTGTTAACACATTCGATACTGAGTGGTTTCCCCGACAGAAATATCCACTGTTACCGAACAGTTTTGGCGGGAAATTCAAATGCCTTCTGCACAAGCAGAAGGCCGATACTGCTAGGTATTCTCCAGCTTTAAAACAGCAAACCTGGCTTTTTGTTGCCTTTACACTAATAAATTGCCAACATATCGAATTATTTCCAAAACATTTTAGGCCACACACCACTGAAACAAGCCTGGGCCTACCAGAGCCAACTTTCTTTGCAAAAGTTCCACTTTTTTTGAGACAACAAAAGCAGCTAACACTGTCATTAAGTAATTGTTATCAACATGCCTAAATATACTTGCAGAAACATTTCTAACACACTCTTTCATGCTTTACTAGCATTTGGCAGCATATCAAAGCACTTCTGTCACACATATTGCCGTCCTGATCCACCGGACCACATCCTGCCTAGGTGGATCAACTCAAAAGTACTATGCTTTTGAACAGCCTCTGCACCACAGAGAGTTTGGATCCCCACAACAAAACCTAATGTTACTTAAACTCAGTTTAGAACCACATTTTTAGACCATTTCCAGCAACGAAATTTAAAAAAAAAACATAAATGTACACTGGCAGGAACACTTTGAAAGCAAACACATACATTTACGTCGACCGAAAACAGTAGCCAGCATACCTTTGACGTGGATCTACAACGGCTGGCACCTAAAGTGTAAAGTTTGCAGACTTTCTAGAAACATTAATTCCAAGCATTGTGGAACATTTAGATAACCTTAAAAATACTATGTGACAGTAATTTCCACAAAGAAAAAGAGCTGGACAGATGAGAGGTTCATTTTTTGCTGACCTAAATGAGTTTCTTCACTGTCAGCTACAAACATAGGCGTAGCCAGGGGGGACAAAGAGCCCATTCCCCCCCAATTTTTAGCATATTTTGTCATTTTGTGCTTTTAGAAGCGGTGTCCCAAACAATATTACTGTTGCTTTTGATTTATTGCTGTTCATATTGCCTAAATTTGTAATACATTCCTAACTTATTACAACCTGCTCTTTCATTTAAAACTGGTGCAACTATTCCAATTGTTAACACTTTCGCAGCCGGGTTAATTTAAGCGGTTCGTGCAAAAACAGCTGGATCGCACGTGGCTATGCGTGGGAATTTCTCCGGTCCGGTAAGCGCTACAGACCCGGTCAAAAGTTCAAAAGACTCGGCAAGTCTTGTAGATTGCACCCGAAAAAAATTTTTTGGTTGGGGGATGCGGATTTTTTGTAAGTGACGTTATAAGTGGAGGACTTTTAGGCCACCTTGGCCCACTTCACCTGGCTCTGGGCCCAAACCGTTAGATGGTAGTATTTCGCTGAAGTTTTTATTGGAAAGTAGGCTACAATCAGAGTCTTTTAATACTTTGGATGACCTGCATAGGTTTCGGGTTCAAAAGTTACGATCTAAAGCAATAAAAACATTTGACTAATTAGTTGATTAGATAATTAATCAATTTGTTTATTTTAGATCATAACTTTTGAACCAGAAANGCTAGAAAGTCGATCAAAGGCTCAAAAGACTNGGACTCGAAACTAGTTTCTAATGGAAACTTCAATGAAATACTTTGGCCTAGTGGTTGGGCCAGGGAACATGAGCCAAAATGGCCTAAAAACTATTTCACTTAAGACGTCACTCACAAAAAATCCGCAACCCCCAAACAAAAAAAATTTTTTTTTAGTGCAGACTAGAAGACTGGCCGATCCGTTTAAGGGTCTGAACAGCTCTCAAGCGCAATCGGCAGAGGAGCTATGGCATTGGTAAGGCGACTGACAACAGCTGGTTTTAGGCCAATTTCAAAGTACGAACATATCGTACCCCAGCTCTTGAAGTGTTAAACACTTTGGCATCCAGCTGCTTTTGAAGATTTTCGAAAAAAACGCCGAAACGCATGTGGCTTTGCCCGGGCATTTTTCCGCTCCTATACAGGTTACAGACCTGGTTGAAGCGTCAAAAGACACGGGAAGTCTTCTAGTCTGCACTCGAAAAAATTTTTTGTTTGGGGATGCGGGTTTTTTGTGAGTGACATCATAAGTTGAGGACTTTTAGGCCACCTTGGCCCACTTTGCCTGGCCCTGGGCGCCAACCGTTAGGTGGTAGTATTGCGCTGAAGTTTTTTCTAGAAACTAGGCTACAATCCGAGTCTTTTGATACTTTGGATGACCTGCTTAGGTTTCGGGTTCAAAAGTTATGATCTAAAGTAGTAAAAATATTTTACTAATTAGCTAATTAATTAATTTGTTTATTTTAGATCATAACTTTTGAACCAGAAACACTAGAAAGTCGATCAAAGGCTCAAAAGACTCGGACTCGAGCCTAGTTTCCAATGGAAACTTCAACGAAATACTTTGACCTAGTGGTTGGGCCAGGTAGCATGAGCCAAAATGGCCCAAAAACTATTTCACTTATGATGTCACTCAGAAAAAATCCGCAACCCCCAACCAAAACAATTTTTCTTCGGGTGCAGACTAGAAGACTGGCCGATCCGTTTGAGCCCTTTAACAGCTCTCTAGCGCAATCGGCACAGGAGCTATGGTGTTGGTAAGGCAACCGAAAACTGCTGTTTTTCAGGCCGAAATCAAAGTACGAATATATTGTACACCGGCTCTCAAAGTGTTAATGTGGCATGCATGAAGCAAAAATACACTGTTACGTCTTCCAACTGTGGTTTGAGTTATGTGAAATATCGGCATCGGTTGCTGTCAGTGAAAAATGAAAAGTATCAGTATTGGCCCAGAATTTTGCTATTTGTCTCAAAAGATGCACCAATAAAAGTTATCATTGCCTCGACTGAGGATGGATTACAAGGCATCTTTCCCAGCGAGATTGATCTAAATGGTGGCAAAGTGATTTCAACCATATGAAACGAAAGGCGAAGTAGATTAGGTTTGACGAAAAAAGAACACATGATTTTGCAACAGTTAAAGAAAGATCCAAATATGACAATCACCAAGGCTGACAAAGGCATAACATCACCACAGTCTTAGACAACAATTAGATTAACAAAATGCTGGATAATCAAGAAACTTACAAACATCTTAAAACCAACGCAACCGCATCCACAACCCAGGATTTCAATACATTTGTTAACAACTTGCTCGATTTTATAAGCCTTCATCAGCGTGCTATGCGACATGTTAACCGCCTCAGATCTATTTCAAATTTGGTGCCTAGATTTGCTCTTTTTTCGATTTACAACTCATTT
>JGI24158J21664_10001403_pt1 | contig 27061 bp, 25 predicted proteins | sample Ectturendosymbi3_FD_21664 | JGI IMG/M metagenome (IMG submission 21664) | reverse complement strand
TCAGCAACATTTTGACAAACAACATGGCGGGAGTCCAGCACATTGCGCTTGACATTCTTGAAAGAAAGATATACTGGGCAGACACGTCTGCTGGAGCGGTAAGAAGATGCACACAATGATCTCGTTGAGCTAAAACAATGTTAGCTGCGGCTGTGCCTATTTTTGTTCTTACAACCTAAATCTCTTTCTGAAGGGCTGTTACTATCCATAGGTGCGTTTTTTCAACCTATGTATCATACATGTTGAGTGCATCATTTATAATTATTTTATTCCAAAAATGAACAGAGCGCAGAACGCTCTTCGAACTATAATGAACAGAACTTACAAGTTTCTTCAACTCGTGCCAGCTCGGTGGATACAATTGTTGATTTCCCCTTTCCCATGTATTTTGAATTATTTCTTTGTTGAACCAAACGCGATATGTCTAGTTGTTGCTGTTGTCTGCTTTGTGTTGAACTTATCAACAAAATTCTTTCATTTTTATCGAAATCTCCAACTGCATGAAATCGCTTTTGTCTCAGATCAAATACGCACACTACGACGGCTCTGACGTCACCACCGTAGTAAGCAACGTGGCAAATCCTGTCGCCATCACAGTGTATGGGAATTACATCTACTACTCAGATACAGTGCTTGAGCTGATCGAACGAGCCGACAAGAACAACGGTAGTGCTGATGTGTCACCTCATGTTTTCCACGCGTTTCAAACAATACTGTAGATAATATCTTTATTAGACGCAAAACCAAAACAATTCTTGGTATTGGTACAGTAAGTAAAACAAAACTATGTCTGTTGTACAAATAACATTCATGTTTGTGCCTTCAGCTTTATTCATTGTATCTTTTTAAAAATTAGTTTGCGTGAGTTAGTAAAAGCGTGCTTTATTTTTTTAGAGCTTTGTGAACTCCAGCGTAATGCTATTCACATTTTACCACTCGAATAGCTTGTACCCAGCTGCTAACAAAGAAATTTATAAGCACTACATACAGTTATGCTTCTTCGATACGCTGTGCAGGCGCTGACCAAATGGTTCTGCGATCTCAAATACAAGACGTGACGTCTCTGAAAATCTACAACCGCGACCCGGGAAGGCCAAACTCTTGCAACGTCGGAAACGGAGGTTGCGACCAATTCTGCTTCCCAGTACAGGGCAACTTCAAACGATGCGAATGCGCCACTGGTTTTAAGGTACGTTTATCCCATAGCTATTCGGCAGGGTTTTGTCGAGAAAGAAGCTCAAGCTTGAACTTTGAAAGCTGTTGTTAGTTAAGCCAGGCAAAGTTGAAATGCATTGAAATTACGAACGACACGTTATCAAAGAAGTTTATAATCTGAAATTCGGTTGTTCTCAGGTGGACCCTGACGACGACACTAAATGCATCAGTAACGATGCATACGTGGTTGTTTCACTTGGAAATGTCCTTCGTGGTTTTGACATCGACGACCTCGCTCATGGTGATGCTATGCAACCCATTGGATTTTCAGGTAAGTTTAGTTTCGTATGATTTTCAACAACAAATATGTAAAGTCAAAATTTATCCTCAATCGTCTTCATACGGCGTCAAATAGGATACTAAATTTTTTCTGGCAACACGTTTCGTAACAAAGTGAAATTGTGTTCAAGTAACTAATCTCCAAGGCAACAAAGAATCAATGAGTAACTTTTTAAAAATAGGGAATCGATTTCAAGTAACACTAAGCATCCCATAGGTTCTGAAATCATATTCAAATAGAGTGAAACTGGTTTGGATTTGTTACGTTATAATAATTGCTATGAACACATGACAAGCATGTTCTCTACTGCTACTTGCGGACTAGAGTATCTGTGGCTGTAGAGCAAATTTGCCAAGTGCCTTTTCGACTCTTTCCCTCTAATAATCTTTGCATATTTTAACAAATATTGTAAAGAGAGGTTTATTTGCGGATCGTGCGTGAAGAATAGAAGGTTTGTAACAAACAGTCACACAATCGAAATTGTATTATGGAGTGGTCATGATGGAATATCTGTCGCCCATTTCTCTAAGCAGTATATTTTTTCGAATCATTCCATTTACTGAGAGCGTTATTCTGAAAATTTGATCTATTTTATCCATAAATATATCTAACTGTAATGGCTAAAGCTTTCTGTTACGTGCTTCAGGATGGAATAAAATGGTACTTACCCGGTAATGCTCAGGGTATTTATTGTAACGTCAAAAGTTTAAAATTTGAAAGATGCTCGAGTGGGATTGTTTGACCAATAAACGTGAAGTTCAAGATTCGACATTTTGTAAGATTTTTAAAAAATGTAGGTGGGATGTTATTTGAAAAGTGCACTGCTTTTTAAATTGTTTTATCGTGACTAGAAACCATAGGTTGAAAAAAACGAGGTTTTCCGCAAATGGTTGTTGCTGAAGTAGATTCGCAATAAGAAGCGAATCTGTTGCAGTATCCTGTAATTACGCAACAGCCGCTGAGGCATTTGCTTGATGAGAAGAGTAAAGTGTATGATTTGATAAGCGTACCATAATATTGCAGTATTTGTAAAATGCAAATCATGACAGAAGAGGACTAAGACTATTTTGATTTGTTCGCTATAAATAAAAACACAACTTTGAATTTTCAAGATGCCTTCTGAGTGATTGCATAACAAAACTTTGTGGAATTGACTGGTGTTTTTAGAACAATAGTTTGTTTTGTGATCAGAGTTCTATTTGCGAACCTTGGTAATGTTCTTGATAACCTAACTCTTAATTTTATCACAATGGCATAATTTCTAAATGTTGTACGGCAAAATATTTTTTCCTGTCAAGTCGTGGGGCATTACCATAGTGCGCAGTCTTGAGAAAGTTAGCAGTGGTGGTCGCCTTAAAATGTGGTTAATGGTCGCTTAACTCTTTGCATGCCGAACTCTGAAATCTGCGAACTCTGTGCTCATTACGCAATTCCGCAACTCTATAACTTTTGTATTGCATGGCGTTCAGGTCTCAATGTTACAGCTGTTGATGTCTACATGGAGGAAGGGCGCGTTTTTTTCAACAGCTACTATCCTGGCGGAAGCTCTAACGGAATTAGTGGCCTCCTCAACAACGCAATTTATTCGTGGAAACCCGACAACTTATATTTCAGCTTATTTGTTACAAACGGAATTGGGCCGATAGGAATTGCTGGATTTGCCTTTGACTGGGAAGCAAGTGGGTATCATTTAATTTTTAGTTAGTTCTTTTTACGATTACATAGTACAAGTTGAAATTAGAGCCCAGTTAAGAACAGAGCAAAAAACTTGGAATCTTGCAAAGTCGTGAAAGAAACAACAATGTGACAACAAATAATTTTGGAGCAATCGTATCTGGTCTTTGGTTTTAGCGTCAACATACTATTAACTCGCGGCTAACGATGAAGAAAATTGTTTTAGCAACGTCCCGTATGATTTTACTTATATTTTTGGTTATTACGTTATTGTTTCTTGATTAAGCACAGTTTTATTTACTAACTGTGTCGACGCTGATGCAAGCATGTGTGAAACGCTCTTCGACATTTCAACTTCTCACGCAAAGTGCTATTTCCTTCTCAGAGAATATTTACTTCACCAATGCGTTCGTTGATTACACCTATGTCGAAGTGACTCGTGTTGACGGCTCGTACCGAACGATCTTGCTCAAAACTACTGATGATCAACCTCGAGTTATCGCCGTAAATCCAATTAAGAGGTTCGTGATAAGGAAGCACCAAAGTCGTTTAGAAGTTTATTCAATTTCTTTTTTTGTGTCTGTGTTAAAAGCAGATTTACTGCGCAATACGTTCGTTGACTTCTTTCAATTTTCGAAAATGGTGCAGACAGATTATCAGTTCGAAAACACCTCTCCCAGAAACCTTGTTCAAGCTGAAAAGAAATTGTAAAGTAAAACAAAACTTCACTTCTTTTCCTAGGTTAAAGAAAACTTTGCTAGCACAAGGATATAGTCATTAACAAATTCGAAAACTAACTTCGTTGAAAGAAGTATGCCTGCTGAGGTGTCCTTATGCAGTGTAGTATAAGTTTTCTTGCGAAACAGGTATCTTTACTGGACTGATTACGGGCAATCGCCAAAGATCGAACGGGCTTTGCTGGACGCTTCAAACCGAACTATTCTTGCCACAACCGGGGTTGTTCATCCAGTTGGACTGGTCATCGATTACAACACACACGAACTTTACTGGGCGGACGACAAAGCATCCACCATTCAAAAGGTTGCTATTTTAATTATCTTGTGTTTTCGTTTTTGCCATCTGCCTGCAACGTAGAGGTACATGGCGCAGAAAAGTTTCCCGACTTCAAGAAAGGAAACAACATGCCGAAGGTGTGGAGCTAAAGACTGTACTTTGTTTACAAAAACTAGTAGTGCAGTGTTTGAGTTGCAATGTTGTGGAAGAGAGCAGGAATTGGTCGTGCCGCTCCTAGCTTTTTCCTTTAGCGGCGTTCGATACATGGGGATTCGCAGTGGCGTAACTAGAGGCTTGAGCCAAGAGGGGAAAAGCCTAGGTGAAGGGGGCCCACTAGCCAAAACTAAGAAAAAGTTAATAAATGATAATGAATTTCTGAATGTCCATACTAGATAAAAACGGAAAACACCCAGAAAAACGCAAAAAGACAACAACCTAAGGAATACTTAATATCAAAATATCAACTAAAGGGGCCCCAGCTTTTACATTTAGCTTACCAGGGGGGGAGGCTCGCCCTCTTGACCCCGCGTTAGTTACGCAACTGAAGATTCGGTTTTTGCCGCTGTGATGTGTGGACGTGTCTTTTTTATTAATGAGTTAGGTAGCTGCAATAGTGAAGCCTTGCTCTATCTCTGCTAGATTTCCATCTATTCCATGTCTGACGGTTATGAAGTCCGTAGTCAAACCTTTAATGATAGCTTAGTAAATAGAAACTTACAACAGATCCTGCCAACATATTGAATAGTCATCCACGGTGCCTTGGGTGCATTCAAAAGGATGATTTGCCAGAATCACCAGATAGTTTTTGGGAAACCCCTGAAAGGTTGAAAGAGCGAGAAACATGATAGATATCTTGTCTTACGAAGCTGGCAATGCGACAGAAGTTTATGCTGTTGTTGTTCAGACTGCAAAGTAATTATAGGAAAAAAGCTTGCTACACACCGTCCAATTCTAGCAGACAGATGTTTAAGAAAATATATCGGGAGTCTGTCGATAGAGAACTCCTTTGAAAAAAGGGATATGTTCTTGTAAAGGTAGAAACGACACTTCAAAAGGACATATCTGTTGGCCTTGGATTTATTGAGCTTTGGCTCAAATGTTGCTACACCCATTCTAGCCTCGTTTCCTCAGCCATCCACCGCAAAAAGAGTTATTGATATAGTCCCGGACGATCTTTCTACAGAGGAAGTAAAAGTTGCCTCAATTCTCATAATGTTAGTTTTGTCAAAAGACCTCAATATAAAGATTATGAAGGAAACATGAGGATTTCCACCACTGTCCTGCTACATGTTAATCAGTTAAACTTCCAGAAGAAGTGAGAGTGGGATATTTACAATTTAAGGTTAAGCAATACATTCCTAAACCTGTTCGATGCTTCATGTGCAACCGATTGGGTCACGTTGCTAACCACAGCAAAGATAAAGAAATATGCTGACATTGTGGGGTGCTAACAGTTGCAAAAATTATGATTCTTCAAATAAAATATGCCCAAATTGCAAAGGAAATCATCCAAGTGCAGTATGTTCGTTTAAGTAAAAAAAATCAAAGATTTTATACATAAAAACTTTGCTTAATATAATCAATTTTGAAGCCTATAGAAAACTAGGAATACCGAAAATCTAATAGTAAGTTTACATAACTAGATTACAATTTTCGTAAAGATGCTGAAAAAAACTTTTTGCATGCACATCTACTTGGTTTTAAAGATGGCCTGGGACGGAGCCAGCAGAGTAATCATCAGGTCCGGTCGCAACTATCCATCGCCATTTGGTGTCGCCCTGTATGGCGATTACATGTATTGGATTGACTACAGCTTGAAATCGGTACGTCCTGCTTGTGGTAAAGTGTACAGTTTGGTGAGAAACCATGGTGTGTGGAAAGGTTTGTAACAACGGCAAAATTGTTTGTGGTATATATCCATAGGTGTACGGGAGTGCATAATTTTGGGGATGCAAAGAATTTTTGCCCAAATTTGATCTTGTTTTTACTAAATAGCATACAAACAGGAAGTCCTAATATTAAGACTAAAACGTAACATTGCAAACGATACAATGGGTCTGCATGCGTAATTACCGGGGTTCAACGCCGTACGCCCTCAACTAGCAATCAATATTCTGCATAGCCACATGTGAACAATGGTAATGCAGTTACGTAGTTAATTTTGTTCATGAATACTTTGTAGGTACAGAATCACACTTGCAAATCTCACAACATCAAGCAAGTGAGAAACATGAAAACTTCACAGTATCATATCACATGTACGCCACATTACTACCACAAAATATTTTGCAGCTACATTTTAGTTGTACACTTTACAGCCAGTGGCGTAGCCAGCACAAAAATTTGGAAGGGGCCAAAAAATTTTTGGAGGAAAAATGTTTGATTTTAGGCAAATAACACCAATTTCTTGGGATACCGCTTCTCAAAGCACAAAATGACAATATGTTCTAAAAAATTGGGAAGGGTCATGGCCCCCAAGACCCACCTGGCCACACCTATATTTACAGCGTCAACAATAGGTTTACAAAAATTAGGGTTAGTTGGAATGGTGGGTTACCACTACATGTTTCTAATTTTAAAACGCTTCTTACTCTACCCAAATTTCAATGAGGTTGTTTTAATTGTCCCAAATTTGATTTGAGCTGTTGTAATTCGCTCAAATATTTATAATATATACAAATCTGAATGAAACTCTTCCAATTTGTCCAGATGGTTCTAGTTGTACCCAGGTTTGAATGAAGCTGCTTCAATTACCCAAATATGATTGAGGCTGTTGGAACTTACCCAAATGTTTCTAATTGTATGCAAATTTATATGAAGCACTTGTATAATACCCAAAATGGAAGGAAGCTGTTTAAAGTTCCCCAAAAATGAATAAAGCTGTTTGAAGTTACCCAGAATTGAATGAAGATGTTCCACTTGGCCCAAATTTGAATGGAGCTATTGCCGTTTGGCTAGAGTTGATTTAGTGTGCTGGAATTTACCCAAACTTTTCCAATTTATGGAAACATTTCTAACTTCACCCAAATTTGAATGAAGTTGTCCCAATTTGCTCAAATTTCATTAAGATTGTTAAAATTTACCCAAATGATTCTTATTTGATCCAAATTTGGATAAAGCTCTTATAGTTAACCCAGACATTTCTAAATGTACTAAAATTTCAGTGGAGCTATTCTATATAACCCAGCTTTGAACAAGATGTTTGAAGTTGCCCACAATTGAATGAAGCTGTTGCAAATCGCCAAAATTTGATTTGACTGGTGGACCTCACCCAAATGCTTCCAAATAATCTAAAAGTTTTTATTTTCACTCAAGTTTGAATGGAGCTTTTCTCATTTGCACAGATTTAACTGAAGCTGTTGGACCGTACTCAAATGCTCCTAATTTACTCAAATGTTTCTAATTATACACAAAACGTGAATGAAGTTTTTTAGTTGGCCCAAATTTGAAGGCTGTTGGAATTGCCACATGATTCCAGTTCACTCAAGGGCAGGGTCTATTTTATTTTTGTACCTCTTATCAAGGGTTTGAAAAACGGCAAAATAGTCTCAAATTATTTTGCCTTTTGGCCACTATTTTTCTGTTGATTTACCCATTATTTAGCCTTAGTTGGGAAAATGGACACTGCTTCACTTACATGTGAATGTAGCTGTATACTTTGCCCAAATGTTGAAACTTTTTGCCCACATATTGGCCAATTTTTCAGCGTTGGGATGCGACCGCATCCCCTGAATCACCATTCCGTACGCTTATGTATATATCTGTAGCTTGTGTTTGTCGATCAATTTGAGAAACTTTGCCAGAAACTTTATTTGCTAAGGTTTCATTGGGGAACTTGGAGGTAACTACGCAACATTTTGTATCGAGCAGGTTTTCCGAGCAAAGAAAGATCCGGCGAATCAAGATGAACCTGAAAAACTAAAGGTTGGTTTGGACAACCTGCAGGCGATCGCGATTTTCGAGTCGTCAGTGCAACCTGATGATCCCCAGGTATGATTTTAAAAGAAACAGGTCTGCTGCAGGTATGAAACGCTTGCGCACATTCAAATATACTATCGATACTTAAAAATATTTATGATCTACATCAGGGGTTCCCAACCTTTCTCTTACCATGTACCTCTTCAGCATTCTGACAGATGAGCATGTACCCCTTCAGCATTTTGACAGATGTACATGTACCCCTAAGATATCCTATGACAATACATTTTGTCATGAATATTCATTGATATATTTAACAATAAGCATATAACGATTTTTGAAAAGAAAATTCATTAATGTATGCGTAAATATTTGGAAATAAATCATGTGCAAATATATTTTGCTCTTCTATTGATAACCTTAAATGTACCCCTTCGGATAGGCAAATGTACCCCTGGGGGTACGTGTGCCCCAGGTTGGAAACCCCTGATCTAGATTCTAGAAGTTTCTGGACATGTAGAGTTTTAAAAAATGTTTGATTGTACGTTCTGTACATTTTAATCTCAAGTTTTGTGAAGCTGTTTACATCGTGACAAGCCGGTATAAACTTCACGCAGAAGAGCGGTTTTTTATTTTTTTGTTTTTCAGTTGTTTGAGTTAATTTTGTATTGAAAAAGAGCGTTGGTTTGTTTTGTATGATACCGATACACCATTAAAGGCTTTGGCACTCATAGTTTTTAGCTTGTTTAGAACATTATAGTTAACGCCAGGTTAAACAAAAGTTTCTTGGAGATTGGTAGTACAAAGCAAACTTTTTTCTCCAGACAAACCCTTGCTTAAATAGCAACGGTGGTTGCGATCAACTGTGTTACGCCAAACCAGACAACACGAAAATATGTGATTGTGCTTACGGCGTACTTTCGTCGGATGGTGTCTCGTGCTCAGGTGTGGAAGAAGTTTCATTTTGGTCTGTTACTTGGTGACTAATGCACCTGTTGTCTCACATTTGTTTTTTAAGCAATTTTTTGTTTGCGTTCATGTTCAGTGAGCATGCGTCGGTTATGTTGTACGAGAAAAGATACAAAAAAACATTCGTTATCGTTTTAATACATATAGTAGGATAGAGCCAGTGGAAACAGTTTGGTTCAGATTTTATAGCGCAATGACGTCATTCTTATAATCTGAGCCAGTGTGGTTGTCCTGAAAGCAGGAAGATGTTTAAGTTGGAGCATAAGTAGGTCCCTGGTGGTGCTAATAACTTTAGCGAATTTTATGAAAGTAGAGAAACTTAAAAATGTGAATCTTGAACAATCCTAGAATTGCGCGCATTATATTCTGCGGTCGACTGGCACGAAATTCAATGTTTTTATAGTGATGGAATATCTTGATGGTTAAATAATAACAGTAAAAAATATACTCCCATCCAATGCCATCGACACAAGTTCATGAATACCTTATCTTGCATTTTTATATGCAATTGGTATTTTCGTAATTTTCATATGAAGTTATGACAGCTTTTTTTCCCGCTTCTTGCCGGTGGAAGTTATGTTCGGAAATTTATAAAGCATTTTGTGCTGAAAAGTCGATCTTGTTCTCGCTTTAATTGACGTTGTTTGGAAATTAGTCTTTCTCATTTCTTGTTTTTTGCTTATAAACTCTCTTCACCTGCCTGCAGCTGGTGAGGTTCACGCATCCTGTGAATTCAGCGGGTACGAAGCATTCAGGATCAATTAGGACTTTTACGTTGCCTGATGTCACTTTTCATATCCGAACACTTCTTCTTAAATCCTTGTATTTCAGATGCAAATGACTACATCATTTACACGACATCAACATCGATACAAACTGCCCACATTGACCCTAACGATCAATCAGTCATTTTCGATCCAGTCTATCTTCCTCTAACGCTCGCTGTCACGTACGACCTGGACGACAACCGCGCCTACTTCGCAACGGTATTGTTAGTCCAGTGGTTGAACAGCGCGGTGGCTTTGAGTCGATTGTTTGTATAAATCTTCTGACTCGTTGTCACTCGAGTTGCCAGGTTTGGTAACAAAAACAGGATTTCGATCGATTTAGGAATATTGTTACTTTTTTCCAAAGCGGATGACTTGAGAAATATTTTAAATCTAGACTGGGCCGTTTAGATTGAAACGTCCTGCATGAAGTATGGCGAGCATTTGTGTAACAACTTTTGAACAGACCTATGTTTAAAATAAACTTGTCGAAATCGAAAAGCTGTAAAAATAATGTTATCTCATATTTTCGCTGTTTCATTCCAGTCAAGACTGACTTAACCAAATTGGGTGATAAAGTCTCTTGGCATGATTTTTCAAATTTTGTTGTCGGAAACGACAAAAAAGGACTTGGGAGATTTTGATGCAAACAACAGCTTACGTACACAGCGTCAAGATCTTAGGTTTTGTTGTTAAATGAAAATTTTTACGTTGGCAAGAACTGAAATAGTCTGTTTGTTTACCTTCGCCGATTTTGGAAATGATCTTGTTTTTTGCAAGTATCAAGGAAGTAGGTCGAAAATTGGTTATTTCTCTCTGGAGACTACACGACCGCACGTACAGTACATCATCACATCTGGTTTGTCAGCTGTGGAAGGTAAATAGTTTGTATAAACAAATTCGTTTTCACATTTTTTCCGTAGTTCTGCTTTTTTATCTTTGTCAACATTCGTTAAATCATGATAAGTGTCTTGCACTATTGAAAGTTGTTATGTCGAGTGTGATAGCCTCCTGGGTGCACTTTATTTGCAAAAATCAACGTTTAAATCTTCCTTACTTTCACATGCCGCTAAAATAGCTACTTTCACATGTCATTTTTCATTTCCACTTGTTATCTTGTGTACACCCATTTTCGAGTAGTTTGACACTGTACTGAGGGCTTCTTGAAAGAGAGGCTTTGAACTTTTTCCCCGACTTTCTCCATGCATAATTGACATATGACATCAGCTGTCTATTATACTCTACGTAAAATATGCATGGATTTTGTGTTTTATGTTGTGTGACTCACAAATAGATATTTAAAGCTACCAGTTGGAAAAGTGTCTGGCGTTTCACAGTCTTAAACCATTTGAATGTAAACTTTATTAGATTTTTGACACAAAATTGAAAATGCGCTGACAAAATTCATTGTGTGAATTCACTGACAAAGATATCCCGTGTGTACTACTAATCAGAACTGCACAAACTGTGTCCCGAATCCCCGGGGGGAGGCTTATACTAAAAGGTCCACAACTCCAATATCTCACAACCATCCGGCTTAGTAAAAGTTTGATTGCTATATTACTTTTTCCTGAAATTGACGAACTTCTTACCGTGCTATTGCAATGGCCCAGGGCTTGTGTTATTCGGGAGTTCCTAGTAAACTTGCCACCAACATCTGAAGTTGCCCCGGATACAAAAGTAAATAGGGCTAATCAAACGAAACCGCACCAGTCTACGAGAATTATATCCTATTTTTTCTGTTTCTCAACATTAGGGAATGTTTTAATGTCACCTCAAGTGCAGGGTTGACAACAGCAGCATATTGTTTGAACATTAAAACAGTTGAATGGTTCAGTTTTCTAATTGAAGAGGTTTGTCATAAAAGCAACTGCCATCTCAGTGCTGTCTGAAGCAACGATGTCATGGCGGTTTGGTCACAAACCATTCAAATACATTTTACTGTTGTGATGTTTCGATGAAATTTAATTTGTATTTGGCATAGCAAGAAACGCTGCAGTGTTTTGGCCATCGCACTAGTAAAAGTTATCTACTGGTGAATTGAATCGTTGAAATCACCCGTAGAAAAAGAAAAGAAATATAGATTTTTGTTGGTTTGTTTTGAAGGTACTGTTATGTTTTCGATGGGGAGAAATTTAAAAGGTTTTCAAAACAATAGTTGCAGGAAAGTATGGATGGATTTTCTGGTTGGTTAAAGATTTTCTCCAAAATGCGAGCTGATAAGCATACGCGAATATCCCGTTTCTGATAAAATCGTTCGCAACGCATGGTGCTTATCTTTGTGAAGGTATGGACTTTGACTGGTTGCACAAACGCTTATATTACACTGACAACGCCCTGAAGACAATCTCATCCTCTTACATCGACGGAACGAACATCACAACTCTTCTCTCTGGATTGGACAAACCTCGGGCGATTGCAGTTGATCCTTGCCGAGGTANAAAGAAAACGACTGAAAATGCAAACAATACTCTGCGTCGGAGATTCGCGCTTGAAGGTTGAACCGTTTTGATGCGGAATCAAATTTTGCATTTAGTGCCAAAAGTAACATGTTGTTGCAACAACGGGTCGCGTGCTGTGAGTGTCAAAAAGCCCCTGTTTTCGATTTCTAAAAATAGCACTTCTGCAAAAATTAGCCTACTCAGAGACCCGAAGCACTTGAATCATTTATGAGCTTCTGACCACTCGTTTCTTTGTGCAGTCGTGGGTTGAAGACTAGAATGTTAGTATTCCAGAATGATGTGATACAACAAAAAAGCATTCCAAACAAAGTTGATTGAGAGAAGCAAGAGACCGTTGTCAAATCAGACAGCCTTTAGTTGTTGCAGTGATTGCTTTTATCTGCATAACTACTGTATATATGTTTTTCGAATTTGGTTGAACTGAAGGTTAGCTGAAATGAAAGGATTTGCTTGCCAAAGGAGCTTGGAGAAGGCTGACAAATTTCTTTGAGTTCGTAAACTGAAGCACTAATGCTCACGCACGTCACTCTACGTAAAATTATTGAACCATCGAGCGTAAGATTTTTCCCTGTTCAGGATTTTTATACTGGACGGATTGGGGTACGACACCAAAGATTGAACGCGCGACTTTGGCCGGTAACGGTAAAACATCCATCGTAAGCCTTGACTTGCACTGGCCCAACGGATTAACCATTGACTTCGACGACGACAAGCTGTATTGGGCGGATGCTGAGAGGTACGGTGTATGACTTAAAGATGCATGTTGATTAGACTGGAATTTGTGCTTCCTTGTCATAATGTAGTGAAAAGAGCGTTTAGCTCAGCGAACAAAGGCTATTTTGAACACGACATTTGCGCTTTTTGAGAAAGAGACCTAGTGGGGGTACCCAAAAGACAAATCAAATGCTTTTATGTAAAAATGTAATACGCAGGTCGCCAAATAATTGTCTTATTCCTGAAGTAGACATAGTCTTGTATTTAGTTGTAATAACATGATGTAATTTGTCACTCCCATTATAAATAAAATACATTTGTTTTTATAGATATTCAAAAGAATCCTTGTTCTGACCCTTAGGTAAAAACAACCTTGTCGCATCTTTGCTCTTGCACATGATCCTGATAGGAGTGAATCTTTGACACATGCATTTGCAGCGGGTACGAGCGAATAGAGCGGTGCAACCTCGACGGAACGGAACGACAGTCCTTGGTAAACAGCCTTACTCATCCGTTTTCCATCACAATACTCGACCAACAAGTCTATTGGACCGACTGGCAAACGAACAGCGTGTACAGGTGCGTTCTGCAGAATATGCATAAGATGCACCCACCGGGTAGCTATCGGACTGTCATATAACAACAGCTCCAGCTTCACACGTTTGAGCTGCTATGGACTGCGATGAGTTGCGAGGTCAGAAAAAATTGTAAGTTTTTTTTTCCTGGAAAGCTCCTGCCTAAAGTCTAAACATAATATGCACAGTCTACTTTCAACTAACAGTCATGCTTTACGCCATGATATGCAGGAGCAAGTACACGCAAACAATGGAGGGTTGCCACTGCCTGTGTATTTGGACATGGTTGGGCAGCAACGTTTTACAAGCCCCTCGGCGTCTAAAAACTTACAGATTTTAACTAAGATAAACTGGCGATACTGCCAGTTACTGCCATACCTTGCAATAAAAAAAAGAATCTTTTCGATTGTCGGTGCAACACTTTGTTGAACCGGTTCGAACTGTTTAATGGAAGTTTGTTTTTGATGCTTTGACCACACAAGTGTGTTGCCCATTGATTTGTAATTGTGCATATAAAGTTGCTGAGTTTTATCTGTTCTGGACGGGATGCAAAACTGCTGTTTCTGTGCAGAGCCAACAAATACGATGGTGGCGCTGTAACTACTCTAAAGGAGCGGCTCTCGTCCCGTCCATACGACATCGTGGCTTATTCCACTCGTAAGCAGCAGGACTGTTCTGGCTACAACCCGTGCGAGAGGTGAAAAAACTTTTTTGGTTTGAGCGTTTTCACTTGCGTAAGGTTTATGACATCATTACAGCTGTATGCAGAAAATGAAACATCGGTTGTAAATTTTTACACGACGTTCTTAGTGATTAAAAACTGTATTTTGTGTTGACCTTTCGAACTTTCCCTTCAAAAACAAATTCTCATCTTTTTGAAAATTATCAGTCGCGTGCCTCTTGTTTTGCAAAACAAAAGGCCTGAATTTTCTGAAAAATGTGACCAGCACAGAAAAAAAGTCCTGCTTCACAAGCATAAGGCCTTTGCGTGGCAGAAAATCTTAGTCCTTGACCATCACTTCGGTTATAGGCCTTTTCAAATGATTTAAAGCCATTAATTGAAATTTACTTCATGCCTGAAATTACGAACTTGTTTACTGACGCTGGTGTAGAAATGATGTCGAGCTTTCGAGAAATCTGCCTGTCATGTCGCGCTATCATAACTTTCGGTGATTCTGCTGCACCTATCAACATTTAACTGACAATTCTCCACAAGGGCGAAAGCGTGTGAATAAGAACTGAAGGNGCGTAATTAACGCGAAATCGATTTGCTAGGACATAGCAAAACATTTTGCGGGCTGATTTACCTGCTTTCGTCCTTGTGGAGAACTGTCACTGACACTAGTGGTTAGTAACTGTTTGTGCAACTGTATATTTATCGCAAGCATTTTGGTGAACTAAACGAGAAAGAAACATTTCAGTAGTTCTAATGTGAGAATTTAATCTTTTGGAACTGATTTTATCTTGAAAGGAAGTGACGTGATATATGCTGATTAACAACATAATAAGCATAACACGCAACTGTGATCCGCAAGGTTTGTTGAAACCCCAAGTTTTACTGGAACTTCATTTTCTCAATTCGTGGAAATCCTGTGGTTTGATATTTTTGTGTTGTTTGGATACATTTTTAGTGGCATCTACGGAAGTTTAGCCTTTCTCGAAAACATATGGTTAAATGTTTTTTACTGCGAATGTTTTACTAGGTACGTTCTATTTTCTTTGGCAATTGGGTTAAAAATGTATAACAATACGGGCGGTTCTGCTCTTTCGTTGACGGAAAACAGAAATTTGTCAAAAATTAAAGAAACATCTTACTTTTTCTTTGTATTGTACTTTAGGTACAATGGCGGCTGCAGCCATATCTGCACGGTTGGTCCTGACAACCAACCGGAGTGCAAATGCCCTACCGACGATGGAAACCAGTATTTTCTCGCTAATGGTGACAAAGAGTGCATTGTTGACGTAAGTTGAAAACATTTTTCAGAAACATGTTGAATATTCGGGCATATATCAGTAACGGATTTTTGTTTGTGAACCAGAAACCGCTTACATGTAGAGAAATGTTTTTTGGATGACATTTGCGTTGAAGTGTATTGTCCAATTGAAGAGTTATTATAGTCGAATTCGAAAAAAAACAGAATCACATCAATCCGCTGTAGTTTTCAGAACCAATTATAACATTTTCCAAATGGTTTACTTTGTTGTTATAATGATTAAGTTGTGAAGCTAACGCACATTCATGATAATGCAGAGAGGACAGGATCGATGCCGCAGCGATCAGTACACGTGCAAGACTGGTTCTTGCAAGCCGCTGAGATGGTTGTGCGATGGTAGAACGGATTGCCCCAGCGGCGTTGATGAGTCGGACAGGGTTTGTGGTAAGGGCCTATTCGCTGTATATATTTAGGGTTGAATTTGTACGCAAGTAAAGAAGCCGAAAATGAGTTTTTTACTCCGCTTCTTGCTTTTTTGAGTTAATTATGCAAAGTTTTATCTTTAGACAAATTGCAACTGGCAATTTTCTTTCTTTAATATTGTTAATTGATTTTGCGAAACTGTTGCTCGCAAGTTTGACTTGTTTCGCCAGTTTATCGCTTTGAGTTGGTCAAACTAGTCTTTTGCCGGATTAGGGCATTTAGAGGCGCTTTCCAGCTTCATGGGGGAGCTCAAAAGCAGTTCAAAGCTTATGTATGGTTTTCTAGCCTGATGTACCGTTCTGAAAATGGGATGTTGAAATTGCAAATGGGGATCTTAGCCCTCGAAGCACCATGTAAACCTGCACCTGTAATTGAGTCGAAACAACACTGATAAAGAGATTTACTGTATGCTGTATCCATCAGCCGATCACCAGTGCGAAGCAACTGAACATCGATGTCCCAACGGGAAGTGTATTCGTTCGTCGCAAGTATGCGACTTCACCGATAATTGCGGCGACGGGTCAGATGAAGTCGGTTGCAGTGAGTGTGCATTAAACCTTACTTTTAATTTAACGAATTTTGTGCTTTGTAAACGTAAAAGAAATGTTTCAGAATTTCTTTGTGTAAATCTGCCGGGAAGGAATTTTTCATGAAACTGTTTGTTTTGCTGAAGCTTTTAGAACAAGGATACGCAGCAGTTGCGTCACTGAGTGGAACAACGAGCAACTCTTTCAAGTCCCTCGCAGCATCTCCAGGAACATTTTTAACGCTCCTAGTTATCCATTTGCATATCGTGGCTCAGAACAATGCGCCAACCACTGATATCTGCAAACATTATAAGGATGAGCAGTTACAATATTGATATTATAAATTTTTAATAACAACTTTGAAAGCCAGTTAGTTACAGTAAAAACAGGTCACTCAGCGGTTTAGCTCATTCCATTTATATGTCTTATAGTTAACTGTAAAGAGTGAAGAAATTAAGTGCTCTCGTCAAAGGAACTAATTCCTGCCGTCCGTCAGTTGACATTTTCTCCTCTGTCTGTGCCATTTTCACGTATCCTGTAACTAGGTTATGGAAATGTTATCATTGTGAAAATGCAACACTGCTTCATACATTTGTTACTTACATTACAATCTTGAAACCAATCTGATGAGCCTGAATCAATCTAGTTAATTTTTTCAACTGAAATGCTCGCACTGCGACTGCATGAATGAAAAGACCAATGTAAAATGAAAGTAAAACATTTTTTTTGCACCTAAATTTTCATGACAAGCATATGTTTTTCTTCACAAAATCATGTGACAATTGGCTTTGACTATGTAACCTTTATCGTTTTAGGCCACCCAACCTGTGCGCCAAATCTATTCACATGCCCGCTGGGAAGGTGTATTTCCCAGTACGCGGTGTGCAACGGTTACGACAACTGCAGGGATGGTTCGTATGCAGACGAGAAGAATTGCACAGACACAACGTGTCGCCCCAACTACGTAAGGCACTTGTAGTAAATGTACTGCAAGCATATCTGCGCAGTAATGTTTGGGTGAATTCAAACAGAGCTTTCTGATCTAACGCGACAGTATTCTATGAAGTGAACTATTTTAACTGCTTCTAAAACATTTACAAAGCAAACGTTTTTATCATGTGATGTCAAGACCACGTTCAGCTTAAGGTATTTTGGATACACTTTTCAATAGGATTTGTGTACGTTTTAATGATTTTCACAAAAATGAAATAAAGTTCTTAATTTGCCGCAACGTGCTGTCACGATGTTGCAAGCATTACGTGTTTTTTACATATGCAGTGAATATTTTGCACAGCTGTAACAGACTCTTTTGCGAGTACATACTTTCAAAAGTTCTTTGATGTTGTAATCAAAGTATTGCAAGGTATGAACTGGATTTTGAGGTATTCAATCTGTGAAGGATCAACTAGAACCCTGGAATTATTGCCTGAGGATTTTTGTCTTGACCATATACATTTCACACTAAGCCTCTGTTATTTTTATATGACTCATCACTGGTTTTGTCACAACGTCAATAGTTTTAAAAAAAAAACAATCTTCATTATGCATTGTTAGATATAGTGTTACTGCATTATCTGGGAGAAGCCTTCAATGATTTTGCATCGAAGGATCTGCATTGTACTATCACGCGGTTAGTTGCTGGCACAACAAGAGTTTGTTTTCTAGCTCACCTACGTTGGCCCTGATTGCAGTTGCATGAATGTCAAAAACTTCACAAACTCCGCATTACGGTTGAGTGAAAGGACATATGCCACAATCTAAGCAACATTTTTCAATTGCAACCAATACTACTTGGAGCAAGGGGCGCGCCGGTGGCCGTTACAAAACAATTTCGGTTGGTAGCATTAAGGTGCAGGGAGTCGATAATTTTCGGGGTTGTTGGGGGTCAATACTTCGTAGTTAGTAGTTCTTTTGAGAATTCCAACAATTATTTACTGTTTCGTATTTGAATTTTAAGACACCAATACAGCGTCAACCGTGTTGACAACTGGACGCAGAAGGTCATTACAGCTGTCAGGTGTTGATCAACCTACGAAACAACCTTGTTCAAAAATAACGCAGTGCGTTTCAACAAAAATTAATGGGTGGAAGTGCTGTTAAGCCCTAGGTTGGTTTCAAGTAAACGTCTATCCGTCATAGGGTTAGACTACGTCAAGCAATATTGAAAGAGTTTCTGGAGAGAGCTAGTAATACCTACGGAGTGTAACGGACACTCTTTGCAGACGCAAGCTCAGAATGCCGGGGCCGTGATGTTTCAGAAGCGCAAGCAATATGAGATATCCCGGTCGACTAGGTTCACTCTTTTGGCTTGTGCAGCACTGCGCATTCTGCAACTACATGACTTCTTATTGGCGTTGTGCGATGTGACGTCACAATAGCTTGTGAAATATGTAAGCCTTATCTCTGCAAATTTTATAGTGAATGACCATTATCTGCTACGCTGCAGGAAAGGAAGCGTATATGTAAACATTACCCACGATTGAGTCATAACTTGTTTCGAACTGTTCACAGCACAAGTGCGAAACAACAAACATATGCGTTTACAACGGATGGCTTTGCGACGGCGACGACGACTGCGGTGACAACAGCGACGAGTCGCCTACTTTTTGTGGTAATGCGGTTTTTCGTTGTCGTTGCGCCCAACGATGATGCTATTTGACTAACTGGATGCTGTTTCGGAAACATACGGCAAAAATCAATTCAGCTTCGTTTATACTCGGTAGTTGTATTCCTTATGGAGTGTCACAACTCTCGAGTGGTCTGCGGGCGTCCTTCTCCGCTCGCTTGCGCCACTCGGCTGCTTTCGCAGTACGGTAAATCCTGCACTGGTGGCGAGGCAATGGCAGCAATAAAGCAAAAATCAATGATCTAAATAAACCTTATTTTCAATCACAGGTGTTTGCGTCATTATTTCTTATACAACTTGTTTCTTGTGCAAAAATTACGAAATTTACTCTGTCGCAAACGATATTGCTTAATTAAAACAATTAGGTACGAGACTGTCGTTCATATCCTTCGAATACTTGATTTCTTACTTTTAAGAAGTGAATTTCTTTCCAAGTCTTTTTTCATATGCTTGCAGAAGAGCACGAGTGCCTGGAAACTCAGTTTAAATGCGTCACGTCACACAAGTGCATATCTATGTACTTTTATTGCGATGGCGACGAAGACTGCGCTGACGGAAGTGACGAGCCAGAGCAAGGATGTTCTCATCCTGACGTAACTTGTCCGCCAGGATACTTCAAGTGTGGGAACGGACGATGCATTTCAGACAACTGGGTAAGTTTTCTCAGCAGTCGGCGAAACGGAGCAGGTGACTGTTTGCATCTTAGATTAAAAAACAGAATTATGCAACTGCCATGGAATAAAATATGGCTATTGAAGTTTTTATGCCTCATGCTGAAATTCCCTGTTGGAAAAGTATCAGTATCAGACCACGCATGGAAAGTTCAATCTTTGCCATGTACGTTTTGCTGGTATTATTTTTGGGTAAAAAAGCTCTTTGGTCGCTTCCCTTCATCCTGTATTTGCATTCATGTACCACTTTTGAACTCCCAAGAGTTTTTTCAATGCGATGCTAAAAAAACCGTGTGCAGACTGGTTGTATGTTACCGCGTAAAAAACACAAGAGGTAAGAACTATTATATCGGGGTCATTACTCGAGTTTGTGTCAAAAAAAACAACGAAAAGTCAGCTTAGGCATTTAGCGGTTCGTCTAAGTTGCTACAGACGTCAACAATGTTTTTATTCCTGCTTGATATGCTTCTGTTTTTCTGTGACGTAACTTAACGATCAAAGATTTATTTTCTCTTTGTGCAGTTGTACACACTAAACAGCACATTCCTTCAGCGGTACAACCTGTATTTCTGGGTCTGGCCACGCATGGCGGCAGCCTTGAACTTGAAAATCTATTTGTTTTGCTTTTGACAGGTTTGCAATGGCCAATATGAATGCATAGACGGATCAGACGAGGATCAAAATTGCGACAGTAGGACTTGTCAACCTGACGAGTTCACTTGCGAAAACAATCCAGCTGGGACAACCAGGTTCGTGGTCATGGTAAATTATTTAAATACTTTAACACTGAACCAACTTACGTTGAATGAAGATCGTTGGAGCAAAACAGTCGTTTTCTTTCAATGGTATCTATAATGCTGTACAAATAGTTGTCAGCTCATTTGGATCTAAGAAGCATTGGCGTACGAGAATGCTTTTTCAGGATGGGTGAAAGCCATTTGCCCCAAAAAGTTTAAGCTGGACTAGCTCAACGACTGTCTCTCCTCGTGCAGTCGCCATAATTTTAGGCCTTTATTCCAAAAGCCCAAGGACATCAACGAAAGTCCGTGTGCACATGTTAAAGCTGTGCTAGTAGAACCACACTAAGCTGACGGATTGTTTATGTTTTTCCTGGTCAGCAACATCAAAAATCATTTAAATAGGGTTTGTTTTCTTGTCCGGCTTATTATTATTTATTAGTATTACACAATAACTAAACAATCAGTACCAGGCAGTGATGTATATACAAAAAAATCATCAACAGATATAGACGCCCGAACCTGTTATAAAGGATATAGCTTGTAGTTATACCCTATTGTGGAAGGAGTAACTTATGGTGTCATCTGTTGAAAGGGCACAGTTAAGAATTAGATGGAATGGTGATCATTTGATAGCTTGTCCATCAAAGACAGACTTAAAGAGACGGTTTACAGTGTTAAACATCTGAAATGCTCACTCACAGTTCAGGCCGATATGCTATAAGGAGATAAGCCAAAACTCGCAAACAGAGATTAGGTCCTTCAATGTCATTCTGCATGGTAACAAACAACAATCAGTCTTATCACTGATACTGAATTTATGTTGTCACAGAGTATGCGGCTGGTTTCGCAGTGGATGGTGCACTGGTGGCGATTCAGGGGTAGTACTGTACATGAACTGTTCCCTTGCACCAGCACGAGGCTGGATAGGCCGCAAGTACCGTATTTTTAGGTCCTCAGTATGACCCGACCGGGAATTGAATCCAGTCTACCAGCAATTGGTGACGCGTGGTCAACCTACTAGGCCATTTAGCCGGTCGATTTTATAACTCCATCCTGATTTTTTATTTTCTCCTAAAAATACTTATATTTTCTTTTGCTCCGAAATCACACATTTTCCAGTCGTTTGCGTTCACAAGCACTGATATGAATATTCTCTCGTCTTTCGCAGGTGCATTCCTCAAAGATTTGTTTGCGATGGGGACGCCGATTGCTTTGATGCGCTGGACGAAGCGCAAGATTGTCCAACGAGAAGTTGTTATTCCTATCAGTTCGCCTGCGACAATGGCCTTTGCGTTTCCAAATATTACAGGTGTGGGCTGCAGCAGGAGTCGTGTATACTGCATGGAATGCACGCTATAATTATGCAATTCTATTATTGCAACTTTGCAAGCCTTTTACGGGACAAGAAGTGAAGGCAATCACTTCGCAAGCACACTGTTTGAAATTCGTAAAAAAGTTGGTTTTGAAGTAATGCTGGTATTTTTGAGATGTAAACAATTCAAAATCGTTGACTCTTAGCAAATTTCTTTATTGTCCAGAAAACTTGCTAATCACCAAATTCCAAAGTCAAGCGTGAAATTTTTGTAGCGTTTGCACTGAAACTTCCTGAAAAAAGACTGAGTTTTGATTTACCTCAAAACAAAATGTTGCGTTGCGTGGCGAATCTGCTAATGCATCCTCGTTTTGTGTTGCGTTTTTTTTTTAGGTGCGATCATGACAACGATTGTGGTGACTGGAGCGACGAAAACAACTGCCCTTCATACAGGCCATGTAGTAGCTACGAATTTACGTGCGACAACGGCAAGTGCATTTACATGTTTAGACGCTGCGACGGCCGGGATGATTGTGGAGATCAAAGTGACGAGCAGGATTGTGGTAAGACGTTGAAGCAAATTTATTTGACTTCAAGGAACCTCTTTTCACGTTTAAGAACCGAAAACCGTTCGATTTTTTGTTTTCAGTGTTTGACAGCATATCACAAACTAATTCCGAGGTAAAATGTGCTACAATATCTTATTTTGGTCAATTGATGTTTTGAAATACTTGCTTAAGCTAGACGCTCCAAGCATTCTGTTTGTTCTTTGATATCTGAAATGCTTAAAATGATATTTTGGTGTACGACCACGGAACGGTCTTTCATTTATTTTGATAGCTTGGCTGCTGGTCTTAAAACAAGTGCATTAGGTTGCGTGCAAGTTGTTTGTTGATTTTTGAAAAGATATTTTGCTGAAAAGTACCCAAATATTTTTGCATCGAGCGTTTTATTCAAGACAGTGCCGGAAAAAATTAATTTTTGATCTGAACGTGGAGGTTTTCTTCTAGGCAATTTTGGCCAGTTTTTGCGATTTTGAAGATGTAAATCAAACCCACAACTTCCATGTTGTTGCAACTTAATTTAGGCAATCCCTTCAAGTGTTTTGTTCTGATCTATGTTCAAGCAATAAACTATCTCAAGAAAACCTTTATATATATTTCGATACGTTACGTTTGTTTGGACTGAAAGCATCAGACGACTCTGACCTACCCTTTGCTGCCAGTAACCGGACCGCCGACCTGCCCCCCCGACCAGTTCGCGTGTGACAACGGGGACTGCATCGAGGACCACCTGGTGTGCGACCGCAATGCTGACTGCTCTGACAAAAGCGACGAGGACGGATGCGGAGTCAACGAGTGCCTCGACATCAGTTCGAACCAATGCGCACAGATTTGCGTCGATGATCCGACCAGCTATCACTGCGAGTGTCGTGACGGTACGGCTGAAACTAATCAGATTATTAAGCGAAACATAGATTTACCTGAGCGATGTGATTCTAACATTTACACTGACACGTCGACGTACGCCCATAACAAGCATATCTTTGTAAGTAAGACTTCCGTGTGAAATACCACATCCAAGAGCTGCCAAACAGATGGAACTGAAACGATGTATTGCCTGCCAAAGTAAGCTGAAAATGAAAAATGAAACCTGTCTTAGCAAAGTTGCTTTTTTACACAAAGGACAACAAACGCATGGAAAATACTGTACAATCACCTGATGATTTCGGTGAAAGTAGGAATGAATTCTGCATAGATATCTCTGGGGCAAGCGGCAATGAACTGTGTCATTTATGCAATGCACTAAAAACCTGCCCTTAACGTGACTAACAGATCAGATAAATGAAAACTAATGGTCATTCGACTTGACAGGTTACCGTCTGACAGAAGATGGCAAAGCGTGTGAAGACATCAACGAGTGTGCGGAGACTCCGTGGGTTTGTTCGCAACTTTGCGACAACGTTGATGGTTCTTACTACTGTAAGTGTGGCAACGGGTACTTGAGGGAACCCGACGGCAAAACGTGCAAACAAAACTCAGGAATCAATCCGTACTTGCTGTTCAGTAACAGGTAGAACTGACTTGCATGAAATAATTTTATCTGGACATTCGGTTTGATAAAGCATGTGTTTATTCGCATTCCTTTAGCTTTTCGTAGCTTGCCTAGACTCGCTTACCACGTTTTGTACTAATGTTGTGTTAATTATACGTCGCCTTTTTTGTTTTTTGTTAGGCTTACATGCAAAATGTCTTAATTGATTTGCACAAAAAATTAAGATGGAACTTTGACGTATTTATTAATTTTATTTAGGCTTGATACGATTAGCATTACACTTTTATTTCAGTTAAACAAATTTTCTCTATGTTGATCTGCACATACAGTACATGCTAGCATTTCTAAACGCACAAGTTCTTTTGGAGAAATTGAAGGTGGCTTAGTCGTTGTTGAAAACCATGTATAACATTTTAGATATTACATTCGAAAAATGGCGACAGATGGAAAACGATATGAATTGGTTGAACAAGGCTTTGGGACAATCGTGGCGCTTGACTACTTGTACAGGTAAAACACAAAAAACATCGTTTTTTCGTGTCTGTGCAAAAAACATCGTTTCGTGTCAACGTAATTTCACTAATTCCGGTATTACTACTTGTTTTTTTTTTTTCTTTTATATTTTTTTGTTTTCAAATTTTTAATGCTCTTTTCGTGCCAAAGCTGTTCTTCATATAGGGAAACCGTCTTCATGAGAGACCAAAAAAATTAAATTTATTTGGCCCCTCAGCGGATCTGACGCTAAGGAGCCGTTTGTAAGAATTTTTCAAACACAAAACCAATACCTTTTCGGACCGCAATTTTTTTAGCGACCAGCGAATGTTCTGGACGGATGTGACGCGCGGTCGCATTGAGAGCATGAAGTTCGACGGTTCTGATCGACAAGTGATCTTCAGAAGAGAAGTCCCCAACGGTGAAGGGTTAGCGGTGGAATGGGTGACGCGGAAACTCTACTGGGTAAAGAAATTTGCAGTTGTTTGAAAAAATGGTTGCTTGCACATAAACGCCTTCGGCACAGTCGGAAACTTACCTCGTGGTGCTTGGAGCTGTCGCCTTTTGGTGTGATGTTATGATGGGCACTAAAATAAAAGTAAAACCTCATTATCGTTCCTGTTGTGCAATAAAGTTCAGCGTGGATTTCATGAATGCTTCAGGTGGATGCTGACCTTGACGCCATGTTCGTTTCTGAGCTGAACGGCACCAACCGACGAACACTCATCAAAGGCTGCATTGATACGAACCGTACATACTGCTTCGGACAGCCTAGAGCTGTGGCTGTTCATCCCAAGCGAGGGTTAGCGTTTTTCAGTTTTTGTAGCAAATTCAGCTGCAAGAAAAATTCGCGATTTGGGCTGTTTGTTTCACGCAGTTACGTTTTCTGGACCGATTACGCCGTCAATCCGTACATCGCTCGAGCTGGCTTGGACGGCACAGCAGCTACGCCCATAGTGACAGATCGCATTGGTTGGCCGAACGCTCTGACCATTGATTACGTCACAGAGAGACTGTACTGGGCTGACGCTCACGTAAAACTGATCGAGTGAGTTCTGTGCTTTGAATTTAATCTTTTGTGGACCCTGACCTGGATCACGAAAGAAGTAAAAACAGAGTGCTTTTGTTTTAAGTGCATTCGTATCGAAGGATACGTGTTGTTTTTGAATGCTGTTGTTTCAATCGCAGAAATATATGATTTCACTCTCACTTGAGAAACAACGCGAAAACGATATGTGACCTCATAGGTGAAGACAAGTAAGCGTTCTTAACCATTTTATCTCAATTTTCTTTGCTTCCGTTGAGGTTTATGGATATGGATGGAAACAACCGAATGGAGGTGCGCTTCGCAGATCACCCTCCCCCCTTTCCTTTTGCTATGACCTTCTTTGAGAGCTACATGTACTGGACGGATTGGAATACACTCTCGCTTTACAAGGTGAATTTTTGTATTTGTCCCAAGGCGATTTTTGCATTTGTTGCNACTGGTAAGGTCTAACCTATTTTGGCAGGTCTTAAGCGTTTCTTTGCGGANAAAAGCTGATATATGCGGACATTTGACTGAAATGACTCATTTCATGAAACTGCACCTTTGGTGTTCGCACAGAGCCCCAAAACGGGCAAACGGTTTCTGCACGAGCAACACTGTTGACTTTCTGCGGCACTTCCACTGTTAGTGAAACTGCCAATTTTAATTTCGACCCGTTTTCTGATTTTTCACTGAACCTCTGCTACTGTAAATGCATCTCGAGCCAATGATATATCAAGTTATGTGCATCACTTGAAAACGTTCAAAACGTGTAGAATTCATAGATATCACACCCACTTGTTCATAATGCCAGGATGTATTTTGGGAGGGTGGCATTTCTTAGTTTTAACGCTAATTTTTTGCCTAGGCTCACGCTCTTGATGGTTCCAATTATCAGTTGCTGGTCAATACAACACACAGGCCATATGATGTTCACATCATCCATCCGTATCGACAAGATAATTCAAGTAAGCAGCCTCAAAACCTTCTGGTGGCATAATTACATGTGGTTGCGCGGGAATTGTTTAAAAAAGCGTTTTACAGTGTTTTCTAGAAGCAGGTGTAATTACTATCAGCAGATTTTTTGAAACGTTAAATTGAAGTTCCTAGGGAAAAAATTTGGTTACTCTTTTCTTAGGACCACTTCCTATCATTTGAAAAGTTAAAGAAGGTGCATTTGTTCGAATTAACTGTTTTTGCCTAATTGTATTCTGTCTTTATGTTTTAACTACGGATTCTTCCATAAGTTTTTTTCTGTTGTACCGAAATGGAAATCGCAATATTGCAAGCATGGAGGTTGATAGCTTAATCCAAGGTCATGGGCACCTGACTAGGCGTGAACGTCATGAAACGTCAGAATTGATCTAAGTAGATAGTCCAGACAGTTTTAAACTGTTTCTTGAGAGTTGGTACAAATTCACTTCAATTTTTCTAGTCTATTCGAAACAGGCGACAGAAACTCAATTACTGAGGCCACAGATAAGTGCTAATTCCATAAATCTGTATTGCATTGTATTGTATTGAGTAACGTCTTCAATCCCACAGGCAAGGCGCTTGAATTTAAGCATGCATCGCAGTAACATGGGAAACGCAAATACATGAAGGA
>JGI24158J21664_10001400_pt1 | contig 27085 bp, 12 predicted proteins | sample Ectturendosymbi3_FD_21664 | JGI IMG/M metagenome (IMG submission 21664) | reverse complement strand
TCACCTTTCAATAAATGTAATCATCATTGTGGTATCATTTAAAATCCTGGATTTGTGCCCAATCGCTTTGTTTCAACAATTGTGAAACACCCTGTAAATGCAGAAGACCGAAGCTGATAGGCAGTTTGAAACGTGAGCTGCCGGGTTACTCGAATATTGATGAAAACATTTATCTCGACTGTACAACGTTCTATTTGGTAAAGATACCAACTATACCCCGTAATCAAAGTCTGATTGTGGTACCAAACCAATCTTCTAACTTTGTGAAAAGATACGCACAACCACAGGTTAACTAAGCTTACGTTGAGACAGCTGCAGATCGGGCAAGTAAATGTTTTGACTGACACGTCAAATAAAAAAGTGCGTTCACCTAAACTTTTTCAAAATTAGAACAAATTAGAACTGATACTGTTTCTTTAACGAAAACTTGTTTTCATCACTGGATAACAGAAATGAAACAGACGTCATCCCGGGGGTTAATTTAAACCGTCTGCGCGCTGCTGACACGCGTGCACAAACAGAAAAAGGATAGTACGGTTACTTTTCTTTGCTTGACCTCAGCCGCAAAACCCTGCCATCGTTGGTCCGTCATACATGTTTTTCTCAGGCATTTAAAGCAAATTTTGGTAAAACTCGTCACAGTCGATAGGATTTTTGCATGTAATCTTCTTCCGATACCAGTTTCGCCGTTACTGGGGTTCCCGTGCAACACATTGACGAAGGGCACCTTTTGCCCAACATGTAAGCGTTTATGGAACAGAGCGCTTAGCCCACTCCACTGGTACTACGCCTTGTGATTTTTCACCGTAATCTAGTGATTTTTGCAAAGTATGTGTTTGAAGAAGATCGGTTGTCTTCTTTCTAGATTTACAGCCCTTTATTTTATCCGTAAGCAATTGATTACGTTGCTCGTTGTGTGAAGATTTGCACCAACAGAACGAACAAGTTTTCCTAATCTTAGTTTCTTATTGTTCTCATCTTTATGTGCTGTTTACTATTGCAATGTTGCCTTTTACTTACCTTCATTTCTTTGAAGGAACACTGCAGTAGAAATAATTGATTAAATATTTGGTTTACCGATATAAAATACTCCGTGAGTGTTGTCGATTTAGCTCTTGAAAGAAGCCTAAAGATTGCTGGTATAATATTTTCCAGATTTCAGCATGATTTATTTTAACAAACTTGCAAATGCCGTAAAGGTTTTTGGGCGATAAAGTGCATAACTAAATGACTTCAAGCAAAACTGTTTCAAGCAAAATTTTTAATCTAGTAGGTTTTTCAGACCTAGTGATATTTTTGTCTATCTAGTGATTTTTGCAAATAAGCCTGTGGCAGCACTGGCTTTTGACACAGTAGTCTGACACAATCATTCTCCAGCACGTGCCAGACGGTTACAATTGAATGACTGCGGGGAAAATTCTCCAAACGTTTTGTTTTTCAGTGGGCTGCTTTATCATTAACAGCTTTGTTATTGTTGAATTATTTTTATACACTGCATTATTTGCGTATCACTTATAAAAGTCGAGCAAGTTCTTCACTTGCTCTTCACTATTTCATGTAGCATTGAACACGCTATAATGGCAAACAAGAATTTTACGACAACACTTTTTGTTTAGTTTTTGCCTAGCAAACAATTGTTTTATCTTTCAAAATCAGACCATTTCTTGATAGCAAGGGCACTTAACGTGATCCCAAACTCTGTAATTTTGGAATAATCGAAGTAAATAGTGAAGTAAATTAGTCAAACACGATTGTGACTGGTGACATATTGCAGCTCTATTTTTGCTTATCGTTGCGCGTGCTGCTGGATCGTCGCATCAGACCGTAAAGGTGTGAGAATCATCGATTTTTGAATAAGGGATGAAGATGCGTAAATGACGTGAAACCGATCTGCTGGTAAATCACTTTGCGATCAGGCTTGGCTGCGTCGCCCTTGCTGTGACTTGTTGCTGAAACATGGACATGTGCAAGCCCGAGTCACTGCAAAGTTATGAAAGCAGAGCACGGCAGGCTGATTCCTTGAAATCTCGATCGCAAACCGCATTCAGTTCTCAAACGGGCATTGGCAGCGTTATGCTGAAATCTTCGCTTGGATCACTTTTCATGAAAAACAGCTAATGCCCCAAACTGTTTTATATCGAAACGAACCGAACTTTGGTACACGAAAAGCGGAAGTGCTAAATAGCCTTGTAATGAAAATCACCGCCAATGTAAACGATACAAACGACATATTGCAAACGTTTCGATAACTCCTGTTATCATCATCAGTGCTGATGATAACAGGAGTTATCGAAACGTTTGCAATATGTCGTTTGTATCGTTTCCACTGGCGGTGATTTTCATTACAAGGCTATTTAGCACTTCCGCTGATTTTCATTATAAATCCAACTGAACTTGCTCAGCGGTGTATTGATATAATGCTCCATTGGAATTTAACGTTAGTGGTGCTGAAACCACGAGTAGCGGCGTAACGCAAGCTCGGCCATCTTTCAGGCTGAAATGATGAACGATGTTACTTAAACTTGCATTTTTTTGAATCGTATAAAACATGTAAACGTTTTCTGATGTCTCCACCGCAATTATGCGCAATTTTACATTGTTTCAAATTAAAAGGAACTACTGGGTTTTAACTCGCGCTATGTTCCGTTCTGTTTACTCATCTGAATGTACCAAAGCGTGCGTGATTGTTATACTGTAGATAACAATGTTTGAAACTTGTACGACTATTTTGTGGTTTGCAACGTAACGAAAGATGTCAGAAAGAACAATGTTTTTAAAGAGTTTTGAGAGACCGTTTCGGTCTCTCAACTTTTTCTGACGGTCTCTCAAATTACAGTATAACCTCGTTGTATAACCACCACCAAAATACACTAAAACCTCGCGCTTACAACCATCTCCGTATTTGGATAAAGTATTGTACTTGCGGCCTATTAAGATGTCTTAGCGGTCACTACGGTCAAGCCTTTCAAAAAACGAGTAAAAATAAACTTACCCTAAAATTTAGTTTCCTAGATTTACTGTTTTCAGAGTTGTTTTGAAGGCATTTACTGCAACGAAAACCAGGTTATCAAAGTTAGAATCATTTGTTTGCTGCAAGCGTTGTTTTAGAGTTCTTTCTTGCCGCTAACCTTGCGAAGTGCGGCGCATGTTCCTTGGTTGTAGGCTTTGCATAATCGTGATAAGCTGAAATTATGAAAAAAAGTGTTTGTAGATTTGCGTTGTAAAGTAAACAGTCTTGGTAGAACGAATAAGCGTATAAGCGACAAATTTTGTTTTGCGGGATTTTGATTCATTTTGCTCATAAAACTTTGCCCAAGCTCAAGCTCATCACACTCGTAAAAATACTATTGCGATCTTACGAAACCATATTTTCAAAACTAAATAAGTTTCTTTCACCTTGAGTAAAGAACAGATAAACGTGTTCAAAGTTGTATTAGCAGTTTTTTCAATCGACCAAAAATTTTATGCATGATGATTAATTTATTTCTGGAAAGAAATCATATACCTCCACTTCAAATTATTCAATCTTTATGAAAATGATAAGTAGCAATTCTAGCCGATCAAATCCTGTCATTAGTACACAAACTTTTTGTACGAGTTTGAAAGAAGCTAGCAAGAACTGGAAAAGCAACTTTTCACAGCATACCTCTAGTTAACAGTTGATGACCTGTTGCGTGTTTAAAGACATTCCTTAATTAACCATCATGGCCAACCAAAGGTCGCCAGCTTCAATTACAATACTTTTAACTTTGGAAACGACAACACCAACGTTTAGTGTTTCGTGTTTTTTAATCAAAAAATTGGAGGGAATAAATGTCTATTTTATGCTATATACAGCAACCAGTTAAAGTTACAGGCAACGGTTGGATTGTAATTTATCTTATTAAGTAACTAATCCGCCCAATCTATTCACTTCAGTAAGAACGAAGATCAAGTGAGATTGTGTTATAAAATGTAAGCTTCCATTTTTCAACAAACATTCTCTATGATTTAGTTTTCAGTTTCTGAGATGAGCTTGAACTTTTTTGAAAAATTGAACTTGGCATACCACCAAGGGAAAAAACACTAAACACAAACCAGTTTCAGAATGCAGTCTGAAGAAGCACTTAATAAATTTCTGTGTGATATCGAAAATCACGCAGAAATAGGTGGAAACAACTGCGTGCCCAAACTACAGCAGCGCCTCGTGCACGGTTGAACGCATGGCTCAAAACGCGAAAGCGCCACCAAGCGAAAGCTGTAACTTCATCGTTTTGCAAAATAACAGCAGCTTGATGACGTATCCCGGGAATAAGGGACATTTTGCTGCACGATTTGTAACAACAGCAAAAGTTTTCAGAAAACGTTTTCGTTTTTAGAAAAGCTGTGATTATATGGATTTACGATTTATTGTGTTGTCGTTTGTGTTTGTTTGCATTGCTTACGTTGTGATATTTTTATGTTGTCTACGCAGACATGAGATAGACTCCTAGATAATATTGCAGAAACATAACTGAATGGATGTTCTAAATCTCATTCGAATTGATCTCTAAAAAAATTATATCAGATCGGCCTTAAATGTCATTTCTGTAGGATCGCCAAGTTTCTGCAAATATGAACAAAAGTTTAAGAATATTTTGCAAAAATATTGAGATACATATCCGGTTTGTAGAAAGCAGCTGCACTAGATTGCTCGACGATCATCAGCGGAGCACCAAAACATATCTGTTACATTCTAAATGTAGACCACCGCCTAGCAAAAGAGACAAAACCAACCACAGGCTGTCACAGTGAGCTGAACAACGAGGCAGAGCGCCATTGCAATGTGTGAAAATATTGAAATTGCAGTAAAACAGGTCTGTGGCCAAAACAAACAATATTAAAAGAGGAAAACGAAACTAGTAGCATTAGAAAAGTTTTTTAGCGTCAAAAACGTTTTCGTTTTGCTAAATCATCAGTACAGCTGTAGGAGAGATTCACCTGACAATAGCACAGATTCAGATTAACCACGCAGGAGATTTCTCCACAAAAGTAAAATCGCAGATGGAAAAAAGTTGCTGAGGAAGTAGAATTCATACAAAAACAAGGCGTGAAAGCGAAGCGCTTGTAACCTATCCGAGACAGCCAAAGGACGTCTGCAATAAATGTTCATAAATAAAGAAAAGGGTGGTTTACAAATTCTCCTGAAAATTTTCTTATTTTTGAGAGCTCGTGATATGTATTGCATCAGTATAAGTGCTGACTAATTTTGAGTTCTGTTTGCTATTTGTTTTATTCGAAATCATTTTATGCAGCATTGTTTCGCTTGTGCCCTAGCTCAAATGCATGACACTTCGAAACGAGGGCAGATGAAATGATCAAAACAGGCTATTTTTTCTCATTTGCGGGAAAGCAGCACGTTTTACAACTTTTTCACCAGAAAACTCCGCACTCCTGGTCGATTTCAATTGGAAAATCCAGTAGGTGCCGCATAAATCCCAAGTGAAGGGAATACGTAAGCCTTTGACGCTGGTGTGGAATTTTGGAGGCTGTTATTTTGGTAAAAATTGCTTTGCGTAGAGTAGCCCTACATTCGCTATATCTTACGGAAAGTAATATGATCTTCGTAGCAGAGAGTCAGGGCAACCGTACAAATGTTTGTCGGTTGCGTTAGGTAAGTTTTTTTTATTTCAATGACAGCAAAGTCCAGCAAAAGAGCACAGCATTTTTCTTCTTCATTCACTCAAATTGGCCATGCAGCACTTTTCATCCTGTGCATGATTTTAATGAGAGCTGTTATTCACTGGTAGCAAAATCAGCAAGCGGACATTGTCTGAAAACATTTAGTTGAAAGGTGAGCATAGAATATTTTGAATCGGATAATTTATAACCTTTGAGCATCATACAAAGCAATACATTTTTCAGGGGCGCCATAAGATTTCTTATAAAAATCGGTCAGAATAATAATTCAGCAACATTAATATCTTAATATTACGCTGCATGTCTACACAACGCATGCTTCACACCTATTCTTCACACCTATTCTTTCACACCTATGAAATTTCTGCATAAGAGCTCACATGTACTGGTGCTGATATGTCTGCTCATGTGTGTATGTGTTTGTGTGTGTGCTAGCGCCCTTGGTCAAGCGCTAGTGAATGCTTGTGTTCAATTTTTTTTTAAACAATCCATCCAGAAATTTTAAGCTGTTTCACCGGCAAAATACAGAAATAACTTTTCAACAAGCAGCTTTACATGTCGATGTTTTTCTGCATTAATCTGAGTACCACAGAACTCTTCGCATCCAACAAACAGAAGTGCCGGGTATAAAAACTATAACGGAGTTACAGAGGGCAAGGTTTGCAGCATGCCTTGAAAAATAAAAAGCTGTCCTGAAAGTAAAAATTTTACAGCTAAAGTGGTTTCTGAACCAAAACGCAGTTGGATTTTGTTTGTTCATTTATGAGTTACAGATTTACCTGGTGTGTCTCAGAATCATGAGTATAATTTTTAAAGCATGGAAACACTTAGTTGCTGATTTTAACGAAGATGTTTTCAACTTTGTCAGAGTCAAAAAAACAAACAAATATTAAGTCATTTTCGACTGGTTTTATCTCAGCTATGATACTTGGCAATGACAGTCATTCAAACAAATATTTTAACACTATTTTTTCCACGGTAGAATTCTTAAAACTTAATTTTTCCGCCGTGTCACTACTTACAGGTTGAAGAACCTTTTATTGAAGCTGCGGTTCGCAAGCCAGCGCACGGATGATTTAACTAATATTTTCCTTTTCTTGAAGTTGCCGGACTTTGTGGTGTAAAGTTACGCTTTGAAGACCACTATACGGGGATAGCTACGACCGAAAGCACATGGTAATCTTTCCGACAAAAAGTAAGCGTATATTGGAGGCGCAGATCTGATGAGCATTACAGCCGCCATTGCTTACCTACCGCTATTATAAAACGGGACGAATTCCTAATTCTGAACGTGCGATTGATAACGCTGCGGAACTAACGGGTTATGCCACGACGTCTCGCTAATACGTTTTGTTTTAATAGACCCCAGTACTTCTTCACAAAACCAGAGTGCGCAACAAGGAGCGGGCTCATGCGCTTATCTTAGCCATTGTCCAGGTGTTCCTGTTTTGTGGACTAGACATCTCATCCTGTCATACCGCAGACATGTTAACTCGTCAGCTCTCCAATATGGGCAACCTTGTACAAGACGCACGACGCAAACACTGATGCAGCTAACGTGGATCGTGCGCATGCCCATCTTGCGGGGAAGATGTGGGTTCTAAGTGCCGAACAAGAGCATTTTCAACGCACTTTCCTGACTTGGGCTTCCCAACAGCAGCAAGATTCATCTTCAATGGAAAGGATTCTGCTTGAGCCCCAAGTCATATCTTCTTTGCGATATCGCAAGTTGCATCTTCCTTTTGATAAACATTCACTCACACCTTTTTTGCACTACAATGCTGCGTATCACTGAAGCAACGTGTATCACTGGTTGTTTTTGGCCATTTGATTCTTTTTCGTTTTTTTTCCAGGTGGACCTTGCTAACAGTAAACTTAGCGTTGCCTCTTCTTGCTTTTTGTCTGTCTGCTTGTGAATCTAAACTCGCTTGTCCCCTTGCAAAACAGATGAGGGCATTGAGAGCCAAAAACAGGCTGCCTTGGGTAATCGAAGAAAGTGTGTTTTATTTCCTTGCATTGCTAGCTCATTATCGCCACCAAGAACAAGATGGTCTGGCGTTCATAGCTTTAAATTTACTCAGATAAATCTTTGGTTTTAATATACTCAGTGACGTCGCTTATTGTTTTAAATCTGTTTCCTTCAGTGAACTTAATCCCTTCATTTAACCCTTTGCATGACTTCAGTGAAACGTTTGTTAATGTCTTTTATCCAACTTAGCATTGCGATGTTTCTGAATTTGTTAATATTTTGGCAAGTTTCAGGAAAACTATTGTTAGCTCTGTTTCTAAGCTCTTTCACATGTAATTAACAGATCGCATGGATTTGTTTTCGCCGCGTTTCTATCAAAATTTCTGTTTCAAATAGCATATGTGCACATTAATTATTATTATCAATCCCTAGAAAGATAATTATCTTCCGATGTGCAAAGCTAGCTTAACACACATTTGACCAGACGCTCGCGGTAAGACTTCATGCTGCAGCCTGCGCGATAATAGTCTGTTCTCAGCTCACTAAGTACAAAACATGGCCATACTTACGTAAAACAAAATTTTAGATTTCACTGAGAAAAACTGTAATTATATTTTTACGATTTATTGTGATGTCGGTTGTGTTTGTTTGCATCACTTACGTTGTGATATTTTTATGTTGTCTGCACAGACATGGTACAGACTCTCAGATAATATTGTATAAACGTGACTGAATGGTTCTAAATCTCAGTCGAATTGATCTCTATCAAAATTATATCAGATCAGCCTTGAATGTCATTTCTATAGGATCGCCAAGTTTCTGCAAATATGAACAAAAGTTCAAAGATATTTTGCAAAAAGTATCGATATAGTCATAATCGGTTTGTAGAAAGCAGTTGCGCTAGATTGCTCGACGATCATCAACGCAGCATCAAAAATATATCTGTTCGAATCCAAATGTAGATCAGTGCCCATCAAAAAAGACAAAACCAACCGCAGGTTGGCTTATAAAAAACAAAGGCATTTGCATTCTGACGTGTCTGTCCATGTTCTTGAGGCAATAAAATAGAAAATCTAACATTTCTATCCAGTTAAGAAATGATGCCACAACATTTGTGGAAATAATGTGGGAACGTAAGGTACTTCATAGTGAGCAAAGTTACCAAAGGATGAGAGAGGTTTGCGTTTTATAAAATTTTACAACCAAATGGTGAATTTGTAGATCGCACGAAATATACTTAGATGTATTCAAGTTGGTAAAAAATGAAGCTCATATTTTTTCGATCCACAATTGAGCGCAAATGCTTGTGGACAAAGTTTTATTGCTTTTGATTTTGCTAAGAAACGTGACGTTTGTGATTACATTTTTTCTATAATTATAATGAAATGTTGTGGGCCACGCAAATTGTGAAACGACTTCATTTGTCACTGTACGCGTCACTGCGTTAATAACGAACCATATTCACACAATCTTTGCTTTAGAAAAGATGTCATACGCTTTTCTTTTTCATATCTTATAAACAAAAGATTGGCAAAAACTTACCTTTGCGGTTTCGGATAATTTCGCTCCTGTATATTCGTGCTTTCTGCAAAGGAGATAACGTTCGGCTCTGCGCTGATGCCTTGAGCCCTTCTTGTCCGTGGTCCAGCCGGCCCTAGCTGGAGCGCCTGGGTTGTCGGAAGCACGGACTGCAAAATACAGTTTTTCAGAAATTTGTAACGGTTTTCAAGACTTAGGTTAATATCTAACACTTTGTACGTGCAACCTTCTTGTTATTTTTTCCCGTGTAAGGTGATTGTCATTGTATGCTATAGAAAATGTTACCATCTGTAGAAATCTTTGCAATGTATTCATGCTAACGTTGAACTCGTCTGATCATTAGCTACAATTCAAGAACAAGCAGCTTCATAAACCGTCACTGGCTCTGTTCAAGCAAACATATCTGCACATGTAAGAAGTGGCCGCCTTCAGTTAAGTATACAGTACCAGGAGATAATACGTGCATTGATATGCGTCGTGTGTCACCCACAAATGGAATATCTTGTTTTTATGGTTGAAATATAAAGACAACTGCCCATCATCAATGCGATCCCGGGGTAACCACTCTTAGAAACAGTGGTGGTAACGTGTGACCGCAGAACTTCCGCACATGAGCAGGACGACACCCACACTTTTTCAGTATAGTGGGCGGTGCTTAGAAGTATTACACTAACTTACAAATTGTGTTGATTTACAACGTACAAAAGAGTTGTTTCATACCCCGTTGAGTTTTGCTCCACGTATATTTACTAATATCTGATGTACGTGTGTTCTGCAGTGTGAGCAGATGAGCAAATCTGTTTAGTGGCATATCTGCGTTTTATTCAAGTAGCTGACTTTATAGTGAGCACGCAGTGTGGACCAACATTCCTTTTTTTCGCTGCGCAGCACTATGCCTGCGCCAACAAATGCAGTGATTCGGGAGTTCGCAACCTGCGTACCGAGAACACAAACGTCAGAACCTGGAGATTTAGGAATGCTCGTCAGTATTCAAAACTACTGGATAAGCTAGTGGTACATATGTGTGACTATTAATTGCTCTTAAAAATTACTTTTTAACGAGAAAAGGATTTCATTGTTTTGGCTGGCCAGAAGCCATTGATACTTTTAATATACGTCTCAAAACTAAATTTCGTGGCTATTTGGATATAAAGACGTGTAATCTTAGACAACAGATACCACTCCTGCAGGTTACCATGGGATTAGACTTGAGATATATTGACTTGATTCATGGGTTGTTATGGTTCGGCTCAGGGTTAAAACTGGGTTTCATTTGGGATGGACTTAGGTTTAGGCTAAGGTTTAGGGTCCTCTACAGTTTAATTTCTCTGCGATGTCTCTTCTTAATGATCAATTAGAAATTTCCCTGATTGTATATCTCTCTGGAGTAAACGCCACGGAAGGGGCAATTCCCACTGTGAATAAAGATTAAAACTCTAGAAACGGAAAGAATTGAATGCAAACTGTAATTACTTGAAATTTGTCCAGTTTTGCCTTCAGCTCTTCAATCAACTGATCTTTTTCAGCGATTAGGGCTTCCAGATCGCGAATCCTCTCATCTTTCATCAGGACCTGATGTCTCATGTCGTAAAAGTGATCCATTGCTTTGCAGCGGTTATACCGTTGTGGCTATGGCGTCAGAAAACTCTCCTTGTGTCTTTGCAGTCGCTCGCAAAGCAAACTCATTCAGAAAGTAACGAAAAAATCATGAAAAACGAAATTGTGGGTAGCTGTAAAGAGTAGGTCATCATAGTACGTTGTGCATGGTACATTCCTGCCAAATTTTGTTGCATTTTGTTCTTCGTAACTTGAATAGCAAATCCCATCACCTTCTAAGAGCAGAAGTTTCGCTGCTCACTTTCTGAGCAGAAAGCGTTTTGGTGCAAGAGGAACCAACAAATTTATAGCAGGGGGTAAAGTTTTTACGTTTCAATCGCCAGTGGCGTGTATAAAACACCTCTGTGTCATGATGTTTTCAGCATAGGTTTGCCGCTCATGCTTCGTTCTAAGCAAAACAGGTATCGCCTGAAGTCAAATGCTAGGAGGATTCAGTGATGCAAATGCAAACAGCTTGAAAAAGCACTTGCTTGATAAAGATGTTGACGCAATAACATATTTTTTTAGTAAACTATACCCATTTTAATGTTTGCTCAATTTGATTGTGGCCATTAAACAGCGGATAAATTTCGCCACTGAGGCGACATGTAATTTGATGCAGTTTGCTTCAGTCATATAAAATCAACTAGAGTAAATTTGCGTTGCGAGAGGTAAATTCTAGATATAATGTATAGTTGCCTAGAAAGGATTTACAGTGTAAATCAGTTTTTACGTGTTTCTTCTTCAAACAGAATTGGAAGATTTCTCATCGTTTCGATTTACACCATAATTTTTGCGCCAATAACTCTTAGCGAAGAGCAGATAAACACGCTTTTCTAAAGTTAGACTATTTTTCTAATTTAAAATAGCTATAGCATAATAATCCAATACAACAATATTCACAACTTTGAAACAGATCAGCGATGCTTTATTTCATAGTTTCAGACAAATCAATGGAAAATTTTACTATTTTGTGTAAATAACATGTTGTTTATGACAGGCTTACACCAAACGCTCCCCGAATCCTTCAACTGGGGTCACGTTCAGTGTTCCCTCTGAGAAAATTTTACACTGAGCAAAGATTTGCTGTAATGAGCATGCAATTACGAAACCATGTAGAAACACAACTAGTTAAATATTTTTAGCGGTAAAAGGGCTATGCGGCATATACGGACCTTTCGTAGAAGAGCCTCAAATTCTTGCCGGCAAACTCCCTACCGAGGAAGGTAAAAACAGTGGCGTAGTGGTAAAAATAAGTGGGTTGACTTTCTGTTGAAAAGAAAACCAGCCTTGCTATACAATCAAGACAGTTGAGACCTTTTCTTGAAAGACTTTTATATCGAATGCATTGCAGCATAATCACAAATATTTTGGTATCACGCTTAACAAGGCCACGGCGTTATGACCTTTGGAAATGAGGGCGACCTTTCTTTGCTTTCGACTACCCCATTGGTCATAACCACACACAATGTTGCTTTAAACGATCTTCGAGATATGTTCACACTGCCGCCTTCTTAACTGACGAGCGATGAAGGCTCGTGACTTCTCAGGCACAACAGTGACGAACTGTACTTAATCAACTTGCATTCCATATGGGTTGAACTACAAACATAAAACAAACATTGGATATTTTTGCTATGCAACAGCATTTGATCGACGTAAAATTGCGGTTGGAAAACTCAGTAAGTGGCTCGTTTTGAAACTTCTGGCCAGAGTTTTCCCAGGGCGGTGGAGCAAGAGCCGGACAGTGGCGTAGCCAGCCCAGAAATTTGGAGGGGGCCAAAAAATTTGGGGATGGGCAAAATGTTTGATTCTAGGCGAATAACACTATTTTGTTTGGAAAAACGCCTCTCAAAGCACAAAATGACTATATTTTCTAAAAATTTCGTTGGGGTATGGCCCCTTTGGCCCCCCCTGGCTACGCCTATGGAGCCGGATCCCGGAGTCGGGGTCCAGAGCCCGAGTCCAATCAATTTTGGATGGCTGGAGCCGGAGCTTGAAATTTGGGTTCCAGTTCAACAGACATAGTTTGTTGGGCAAGCGAGTTGTACAAATAACACAATGGTTTTTAGTTTTTAATCGGCCAGATCGTTCCGGAGCCGAAGCCAACAACTTTTAGAGGTTTGATCCGGAGCCGGAGCCAAAAATTTAGATGCCTGGAGCTGGATCCGAAGTCCGAAATCTGATTTCCGGCTCCACAGCCCTGGTTTTCCCACAATCTTTTTACAGAGAGGCGAAAAGCTTTTTGTTTGATCAGCTGCACCGTCGTTAGTACAGTGCGGTCTGAGCGCTTTTTATGGCAACGATTAAAGAGGTTTTGGTTCCAGTGCCGGGCTAAATGCTGCGAAGGGGCCCTAAGTCAAAATTACTCTTGAACTCTACTTATGCCTTTTCAGAAATTTCTCCTTATGCCTTTGCCTAAGCTGAATAACAGATAGTGGGTTGCCAGATAGTGGATGGTCCACACTGGCAAATACACTACCCAGTTGATGGTGAATAGATGTCAAACCACTTTGAAAGTACCAAAATGAAGGTGAGGCAACTTACAATATGTCAAGGTGACGCAATAATATGAAAAATAATGCTGTCTATAACAATGCAATCAAGCAATATCAGGAAATTGCTGCACCTTGACATAATTGCTTGGGTGGTCCTGTTGTGATGTATGGCCGCAATTATGTAATAAATTATACTGAGTTGTTAAACCTCTACTCGTAAACGTAATGCAAGTATGTAAACCAAACTGTGCAGTGTGAACATCTAGACGTTGTTTTGAACGCTCTGAACTTATGCGAACCACAGTTAAAGCTTTGTGACATGAAGACATTGCGTTTGACGAATGATCTGTGACGTAAAACTTTACGGCGAGCATACATTTGTCGCAGGTTAGCAGAAAAAGAAAAACACTTGCTGTGTAAATTGTGCTCTCCTAATAACTCACGCTTTGACTTGAGGAACTCTGCGAAGTTAGTCTGCCTTTGAATCGCCGTGCGTCTTATTCTGGCATCAGTTTGATTTTGAACTGTGAAGTGATCAAAACAGAAAGTTCTAACTAACGGTAACATTCTGCGAGGGCACTTGGCCTTGCACTGTTTGCATTGTGAATCTCATTGGCTCATTTGCTGCAGTAAAAGTACAGCTTTGTGACTCATAAATAAGAACAATATAGTAGGTTACAAGATATGAAGAAATCCTTACTTAGTCAGCAAGTTGGCAATGTTGGTGAGTTTCTTAGAATGAAATCGATCACAGAGCAAATGAAAACAATCGAACCATTTATGGCACAGTTTTTTCTCATTTCAAAACACTTTTGCTTTTGAAGCAATGAATGTCTCACACAGATGCGGCAAAGGTTACTTTTTCAAATTTGTTCTGGACTATTGTACGTAACGGCTTTGTGAAAAGCTAGTCCTTTTTGAAGTATTTGCCTATGCATTAGGTTTTATTAGTTAATATGATTGATTTTAAGTAATAGAAACATTTTAAGTAAATGCCATGATGATCATTTTTCTGAACTGTTTTACATTTAGAGTTTCTTATGGATACCTTTGCTGCCCACAATCTGTCTTTGCGGGCAGTCTTCGCGTAAATTAAACGGTGGAAACCTGCTCGTCGTTTTAGTTGCCAAGTTGTCTCGTGATGTCGTGCTTTACGATTTATCAGCGCCGATCCAAAGTTGTTAAATTTGAAGTTACCCTCACTCATGGACGTAACAATATGTCAAAGGGCTCAGCCCTTAGAACTGCGTTGTTGAGGATCCAACAATTCGAACGGTAGATTACAAGTCATTCGAATTGTAGACGAAATATAATCTTTTATTTTCAGGAAGCTACAGTGTTAAGTTCGATGCACACACGGTATGCGTCCTATGCGTTTTTTGAGCGCATGCGTCTGATTTCGTGACATCACGTCCTTTTCTGATGCGTCTGGTATGGCCTGCGTTCGAGTAGGAACCTGTTTTTATATTGACGTTTCAGACTCACTGCTCTGACCACTTTTACTCGAACGCAGACCATACCAGACGCATCAGAAAAGGACGTGACGTCACGAAATCAAACGCATGCGCCCAAAAAACGCACAGGACGCATGCCGTGTTCATTTAGCTTTATGCTGCTACATAATTGCATGTATCCCGCGGCAACTAATCAAGCCGTATTGCCAGCTGATACATAAGTGAAGCGTGCATCACCAATTCTACGATGGACAGTTTCCAAATTCATCGCCCTGTATTGTCAGCTTCTAACTGCCTTTGATGTCGCCACCGCAAGGCGGCTCTGTCTGGCCCAATAGTCTCGAGATCTGGTGACAGCATCTCCGCCACTGCAAAGCAGTAACACTGCAAACGCACGTTTTTCAAACCCATGTAGGTTGTAGCAGACTGCTGAATTGTTCACAGTGCAAAGCCGTCTATTTAAGTTAAACAATACACTTTATAGAACTCCACTGCAACTGCATATACAAAACATTCCAAAACCTGATCTTTAATATTTCTCGTTAGTAACTCTAAAAAAAGCATCGATATTACTGAATATTTTCAACTCAAAACCAAGTTTAAAATACATTTACGCTTTTTATACGTTTGAAACTGCCAGACACGTAACTTGCCAAGATCTCTTAGAGGGGTTTGTCATGGTGAAAAAGGGGTTCAGGAATAAAATTAGAGCTTAGCAAAACTTATTAACTTTGTAACAGTCATTAACTTTATATCATGTTGAGTGAAACAAGGCACATTCAAGTTTCATGTAAGTGGTTTATTCCCCGATGCGGCAATTTTAACCCCCGCTATTTGTGCATGTCATCATAATGATGACGTATTCAGTACATTTTTTAAATGCGCAAATCTGCTTCTTGTACTTTTTGTGCAAATTCAAATCTGTGCAAATTCGCTAATGCCTATAAATTTGATTTTTATAAAACTTCCTATACACGCCGTCATCCGAATCGAAGCACTTTTAAGAAAATCATCGACAGAGTGCAGAGCAGCAAACGTATCCTGCGTAAAAATGCAACGCAACGCTTCCCTGACCCACATATATGGCTTTCGGGTTATTTCCGGATATACATTTATCAAAAAGGCAGCCCATTTTTAGTGTGCTCTCACTTGTAATACCACCAGTGGCAGCCCAAGAGGCACCGTCAGAGTGAAATGCGAGAATGTGACAATTTCCGGAGCAAACAAGACAGGTGCAACATTGCAAACAGTGTTTATTAAGCAATATATGCCGTAGGCGCGGTGACACATGCCTTGACGGCAATTTCCTGCAGGACGCGCGATGTTACTGACGTCTTTGACGCAGTCGTTCATTTTTACTTGTTTGTTCTTGTCAGATCGCTTTGAATGAATGAAAGAAGTATTAGTGAAGCTTGGACAAATACGTGTCACGCTTGAATAAAGGTGCGGACGCCGAACCACGGTGTGTTGCGACACTGCAATCGGTTTAAAGCAAATTACGCCAATCGACGCAATCATTTTGAGTACTAACCGCAGTGGTGCTTTTGCTTATTTGCTCTAAAATGAAAAAAATAATCAGATGAAGCCACCTTTCATAAAAAGCGTTGAAATCAAGTGTCCTCCTTACAAAGGAACAACTGTGGATAATGTCCATGTGAGTATGGCGCATACGTTACTTATTGGGCGGTAAAATCATCGCGCATGAGAAAAAATGCGCTTTGTTTGAAAATTATTTATTCAAAAATTTTAACCATAATAAGTGCAAGGTAACTTGATTGCCCTTCATATTTAGAGCCAGAGGCAGGGGAATTTTCCGCAAGGTTTATCTTGACCCACCCACCTACTCCTAAGGTTTGTTTGTAATCAGATAAATGCCTAGTTTATTTTGATGTATGCACATAATTAGCCCCCAGCAACATATTTTACCCCCAGCGGCCCTCCAAGTGACAATTTCGGGTTCGGCCCCGGTTTAGAGGGTTACTTAACTTTTATTTGCTTTGCCCTTGTGTTGTTTGCTTCCTTGATTAACTTTTCATACGATTGAGTGCTGTGCAGATATTGGCATTGCCTGAATGCAATCCACGTGTCCCGGTCAACAAGCCTCCCTCTTGCATTGTCTTCAACGAACTTGTCAAGTACCCTGCTGCATTAAACAAACGTTTACTGCAGGGGTGCACAACTTGGGGCCGCACGGCCGCATCTGGCCTTCGATAAAAACTCATGCGGTCGTGAAAATGTAATTTAAAATATAAATTATGGCGGCCGTGCATTAATAAAAACTCTTTGTCTACAGCACTGCATGGGGATACTTAGTAGCAAGATGGTTAAACAGATGTGTGGAAGCAGGCTAGACTCAGTGTGTGGATACAGAACAGATGCAGTGCAAAAAATATCTTGAACTCACTAGCGGCCGTAATTGATGTAAACATACGTAACGCGGCCGGCAATAGCGAAAAGGTTTTGCACTCCTGGTTTAGTGAGCCACACCCTGGGTTACACAATCTGCCTATAGAATGTAATCTTTGTGACCAAGCACGAAATTCACGCGCAAGGCCTATATTAGCCTTCTGTTCTAGAACATATATCTGCAACATATGCACCAGCTCATATGCAACCACGTGAAGTCGTCAATAGCTCTTGGATTTTATGCTAGAAATCGTTATACCAAAGCAATGTCCAGTACTTAAGATTTCCCGGTCAGATACACAGATAGCTTTGCTAACTTGATATGTCTTGATGCATTCGGTAGATAATCGCAAATTGAAAGCTCTTAAAATGACGCCGATCCATCGTCTTTTCTTTGGCTAATCCGTTCTCTTCAATCCATTATATTTTTTTTATATTTTGCATCTACATCGTTCTTTTGATTTTTTTAAGGATACATGTGGTTGTACTAAGAGCAGAGAACCACTTTACAACCGATTCTGATACTGAAGAAAGAAAGAGATTTTTGTCTGGGCCATAAACTTTGCTCTGTTGACAACCGTGATTTAGTCTAGCAACTGCTTTCTTTCAAATCCCCACCGCGATTTCCTAGCCCGTCCTAGAAACTGAACGTCCTTATGTCCTTGATTCCTGTTCAACAACCATTAGCTACTTGAGTCACCGAAGCATAACGCCATAAAACTGAGTCTGTAACTCCGCATTTGCCAGCTATCTACCATCTTTTTGTGCTGCCTCAATGTAAGACTATCAAATCGGCGTACTTTCAGCTTACAGCCACAAAAACGCACATAACCTCAAACACCCTTTCACTGAGTACAGACAAGAAGCCGTAAAACCTGGAGTGAGCAAATAAAGCTGCGCGTACCTTCTAAACCTGTCACTGACGAATGCGGACTGAGATGAAGGGCAAGACCGCCTACGATACGCAGGACAGAAAACATTCTGGATCTATACTTTCAACAGTCATCGCATATTGTTGTTGACGTTTTACGAAAGCAAGGGATGTTAGGCTGGCCACAAACATTGTTTGCGGTAATTTGCAGTCTACTTCAAGCCAAGCAGATGTTTTCGTATTTAGCACATGCATTCGTTTTCAACGAATGCGTAGAACCAAATTTTCTTGTCACGAAACGCAAAAGTAGTGGAAAATAAGGTAGTTTTCTTTACCAACCTGAAGTTGACGCTTTTTTGCTAAAATGGAAAAAAAAGAAAAAATTTCATCATAGCTAAATGAAGCATTTTACGAACATTACGATTATTCGGGAATTCGTATTTTCTGTAGCGCTGACGGGCAAGTGATTTGCCTGAAGGAACACTAACGTATAAAAGTTCATCAGGACGATTTTAACCAACAAGCTGAAGAATGCTTAGAGCAAACATAGGCTTACCTTATTTCTCAAAAAACACGATACGCATTTTTTAAACATTCAGTTTGCCCAGAACTATTTTTGAGCGCCACACACATTTCCGCAGTGCAACCTTTTACCTGTAGGCTTTTTGCTGACCTGGGAACTGTTAAAACCGAAAGTTGCATTTCTCTCTTGGAAACGTTTTTGACGTAGCAAATAAATGAGTCATACAAAGCAAAAATACACAAGCAATATTAACGTTATTGTGTTAGAGAGTACGGCTTACAGCACTTTTTGTACGCTGAACGTCTTACAGATACGGTATTCTGAAGAAGATGATCACTTTTTCTGGTATTGCTTTACTGTTTCTACTCACAAACGTATTGGTTTATTTTTAACATGCGCTCTCATTACGAAAGGTATTTCGACGACACCGCTATAACTAATAAACTAAAATGTGCAGCAGGCCTCAACTCAAGAGCTTGTTTTGCGTTGGCGATTACCCAATGCGCAAAGATACACAGCATTAGTCTGACCTTTTGTCTTTCGTCATTGGTCAAACAAACCGAAATGACTATAATATCGTTGTTCTGCTGCCGTCCATTCAGCCTCAGATAGTCCACAACTCCTTGGCAATAACGTTTTTATGAGCAACAAAAAGTTTCCTTTAATTTTTGAAGTTCGTTTATTTAAAAAACATGATATTTTGAAAAAATGAGAGTAGTACAAAGCGTATAAACGCATGTATTTCTTTGTTAATCAAATATATGCAGGAATTTTCCAGTCTGTGACAGTGTTTCACATTCTGCGTTTATACGGCGTGTTACCAATGGCGAACTGGTAAGTGTATTGACCAGGAAAGTTTTAAAAAGAGGAAGAAATTATTTTCACTGTAAAAATTTTTCGAAAAGCACCGTTGATTTTGTAGGTAAAACAGTAGAAAACAGAAAGAATTTTAATTTTTCAGCTGAAGACGATTCATGTTATGATGGTCATCCAAACAAGATCAAGGCTTGCTTGATTTTTTCTCAATTTTGTACATTGGTTAAAGTTTCCCAAAGTGACCAGGGCTGTGTGACAACATTTCACTGACTTTACCTGATGCCCAAACCTGTACCAAAACCTAGAATAGCTTTACCAACTTTTCGCCAATTGCTTCACCTAGTTAGAACATAGGTTCCCAACCTTTTTGAAGCTGGCACCTCTTTCATAAAAATAAAGTGGTGTTCGCTTCCCCTCATTTTAAAATACGCGTAGAAATCACAAAAAACAGTCCGATTTTGCAGTATATTCATTTTTCTAATCACTGCTCGTAATACGTAGACCTACTGACAACAGAAAATACTCAGTCGTACTGCTTAACTTTCATATACCTTACTGCTCACTAGAAACAAATCTAGTGACTTTTTTGCTGCTTCTCTGAAATTATCCGCTCATGCCTTGGCACACCATTACTCAGAGCCATGGCGCAATTATGATGAGATTGTTGTTTGGACGAGATTGTTGTTTGGATCTTTATACTGGATCTCAAGCTGCTGCGTCCCACTAGTTTTTGAACACGAGTCAAAAAACACCTTCTTGGTCTTGATGAACAAATTTGATCCGCATTACCTTGACGTAGGGTCTGTATTTTAGAATATGTTCTGTGCGTGGCAAATGCTCTGTGCTTGTTTTGTTCTTATTGTTGTTGCCTGTGCTTTACTTGAAATATCGGCCTATCATTCAATAATGCTTGTCTTCTTGTGTCGTTGCTATATTTCTGGAGTTTCTACTGATTTTTGTCTCTCGTTGCTGTAGCAGCTGAACAAACATAATGACGGACGTATGATCAGCTGACCTGATGAACTCCGCGTCCTTTCGTTGGTCATGTAAATAAGCATGACTTGTTTGTCTGTCTTCGGCTTTAATGCAACAACTATAGTTTATAACACTGTGTTAGGCTGGCACTCCATCATCAGCAGCGCTTCGATGTTCGGGATTCGAACTTGTCTTCATCCACGAATAGCCAACAACACTTGACTAAACCATAGAGCCTCGTGACTTATGGCCGTGCACCATGGTTGCCTTATTATGGTAAAAAACTGGGTTTACGCGATCGCTTTTCTTTATGAGCGGAGATATGAACAAAGTGCTCAGGCAAAATGGTTCAGCACTCACAAGCGGCCGGCATTTTTTACGAGAACAAAAAAGTGTTGCCCTTTGCACGTCGGCAGCAAATTTGTCAGCATGCACCAGTGGACAAAAATTGAAATGCCTATCGTAAAAAATTGTCACACTTGAAGCAGCCCCAGCTTTACTTTCTTGGATGCAAAACCAAATGCGAAACCACGTGGTATGGCGTTAAACTCAGCTTCACATTGAAAATATCCAAATCATTTCTTAAAGTGTTAAGGCGAACTTGAAATGTGGATTTACTTATTACCTCTGTGGTAAAACCTATGTACCATTGCATTGGACATGCAAAAGTTAACTGCTTCATGATTTGTGTAATTTCTACTCAAGGCAACCAAACTGAGAATGTGCCTCGTGTTGGATCGATGAATTATTTATTAAAATGAACTGAAACACTGACATAATGAGTTACATATCCTGAGACCTGATTTCTGTCTCAGGGTTACTCGTTCGTATCGATGTAGTTCTCACAAAAATCTTCTACTTCGCCAAATACTTTCTTTCGTACCTTGCTGCGCTTGCGTTCTGTCATTCTTTCATTTTTACAACCACGCTTGCGTTCTATTCCACATTTAAATATAACTACCTGCCCAGGTGGAAACTATGGCGTCATACTTTAGTTGTGAATGCAAAATCAAGCGATGTATGCTCCAGATTCGTAGCGCGACTGCTAGGCTGCCCAGATTATGGCCAAGCGCTACAACGCAACAGTTTAGCGCCATGGTTGCCGACCAGCGATAGCGTTTAACTACATTATATGGTCACGTTGTTTCCCATTCTGCACAAGCAGAAACTGCGCTGCTAGAGCCGTTTTATTGCTTGCACGTTGACAAAAGGTTAAATTGAACAATTTTGTTGGAACTGTTAGCTCATTGCTGTGACAGAGCTATACAGCAAATATTTTCCGCAGGTTAAATAAAAACAGACAGTTGTAAAGTTATGTCAATACAAACTTTGCAACCCTGTGCAGAATTTCAGTCAAAGTCCTGAGGTTGGGTAAAAACGTATTCATTGATCAAGAGTTAAAGGGCAATTAAAAAGTTCCCGAGAACAAAAAATGACAAGTATTTTTTCTGAAAAACAAAAATTGATGGCTCCTCCGATACTCATTGATCATTTACGTGCTAGAAAAGCGTCTTCCAACTCTGTTTTTTTGTGTCTCGTGTAGACAAGATCAGAATGTTTTATGAAGCGTGATGCTGCTAAAACAAGCATTTATGCTTTCAAATTACCATTGGAGTTGTATGTTTGTAACTAAAATTTTTTAAACTTCTTGCGTTTGAGATTCTTACTATNTGAACCAAAGGACCAGGTTTTCGAAGAGGCNTGTTTTACATCCTATGGCGTGCAACAGTGTGAAATGAATCAGCTTCATAAACGACAAGGAACGCTGAAAAATGCATGAAAACACAAGTTGAACAATTTTTTCACCGTGTGTCGGTACAACGATTATTGATTGCAACAACAACAGATTATTGTTGCATTGTCATTTGGAAAATGAATATACGTTTGTTTTAATCTTGTGTGCTTTCATGCAAAGACAGTGTGATTTTCCTGAAACCACTTTTGTGAGACATAATTATCCCTGAACACTTTTCCCAAAAGCAACGTCAAATTTTTGAGGTTGACAACGATGATTTCAAAGTTCAACATAAAAAGATGCAATCAAGTTTGCTAACATCAAAACTAGCACATCAAGACATGCTATCCTATATCTAAGGAGTTATTTTTCAGCATAAAGTGTTTTTACACAAATTTTGTTGCTATACCAAAAGAAAAATCACAAACTTTACCGTTTCTTCGTTCCCGCTGCCTTACAGAAAAATGGTGCTGATTTTCAAGAATAAAATCCCACTTGACACAATAAATTACACTTTAAAACATGTTTGCAGCGTTAACAAGATCATTATAGCCTCTGCTTTTGCACATTACTTTTTCTTTTTGATAGTGTTTTGCAGTGGAACCGAGACGTGTTTCTCACCGCCAAAGATTTCTTCGTTCTTGCATATTTTAATCAACTGATCCATCAAAAGCTGTCGCGATATTTTTAGAAAACATCCTCAGGATTGATATATAACAAACCCTCGGCCTGCTTATTTGAGATTTTCACGATTTTCACACTTGCTTAAAATTTATTTTTCACGCTTGCTTAAAATTTGTACCAAAATTATTTTCAATAAAATTGTTTAGGCCTTTCTAATCATGCGTCATAATTCATCAGGCCCGAATTAACCATTTGGCAAACCGGGCAAATGCCCGGGGCCTCGCGCTTGAATATCAAACTACCCCTTTACTGTTTTTTGACTTCAAGCTGTACACCACGGGTCAAAATTGTAGAGCTTTTAGATTACTGCTTTCAGTATGTAAGTTAAGGAAACTGACAACTTTGGCATTCATCGTTTTTTGAGTGACTTAAAAGAATTGAACCAAACGGCACCACGCTTTATGACCCAAGCATTAGATTGAAATCACTGCATCCATCCCAATGGGCGTCCGCAGAAATTTTTTCAGACGGGGGGCAACGTCGAAATATGCTTTTTATTTTCATAAACTGCCTAATATCCATTTCTTCGAGCACTTTCTACAAATAAGTATTCATAATTTAAAAATAATCAACGCCCAGAACAACATGAGTGGTGTAAAAACAAGAAAGTTAGACACTCTTGCAAAACTATTTCAAGCAAGGAGAAGTAGAATTTTATGTTGACAAGACTATCGGACAACTCACTAAATTTAGAACACCACACAGGCTTAAAGCAAACTGAACAGATGAATTACAAAAACTCGCCACAGCAATTATGCTTTGCACTGAGTGCTCACTAAAAGTCAGAACTAAACTTTACGATAATCACATATTCCCACAAGTCTGCACAGACGTATTCAAATAAGCCACGTAAGCCACGTATTTTTACTGTGTGAAAAGAAGCCCGCATAAGAATCATTTGATAAAGCTATTCACTTGGGCTCGTTGATCACAGTCTCACNCTAACAATGGATTTTNCAAACTTGTGGAAGCACTGCTACAGATGTACTCATGCTTCTTTTCATCCAGTATAAAACTATACGTGGCTTACCGCTATCAGCAGTGTCACTGTCTCGCTGCATTACCTGACAAGATATCTGTGTTCAACAGTCACACGCCGGGCTCCCATTCATTGATTTCAAGTAAACCCGCAGATTGCACATCAAAAAACAACATATTCGTTGAACAAACACCTAGTCAGCTTTTGTTACGAACAAAAACACATGAGCGTGCTTATATGAATTGAAACGATATCATCGAATACTGAAGTATATAGTTCCTCTTCTACATTTTCTTGTTCAACGCNAACATTAACATTTGCACTACCTTTTTTTTGCTCAAAATGTTTTTCATAACGCTGATAGCATACTCCGTTGATNATATCTCTCAGTAATTGTAGGAGTACATTTGTTATGAAACTAGGAAATTTTGTGCAATCTTGAAATGTAGCGCGATCTAAAATCCCACAAAAATATATTCCCAATGCCTTCTTCCTCTAATAATTGAAATTTGTTTTTAATTTGTATGCATGGGGAAACATCGGAATTTTAAAAATCAGTCCTAAACCTTGTCTTACCATTTTGTTCAATTGGCATTGGACAATGATATTATATATACTGTATAACCCTGACCTTACATGAGAATATGAAACCGATGGCACATGTTCTGCTTCCGCATCCGATATGCGTACTTTCTCACCTGATGTCCGCATGCAAACACTCTAATGTAAAGTTATCATTAAATTATTGAACACTATGAAGTTGCTGATGAATTTATCACTTCAAAAAACCCAGATTTAACGCAATTTTTCTAGAGACCCAGGTCGACTAAAAAAGCAGATCTGAGTGGAAAAAACTCGCAGCGAGACATGGGCGGATCCAGACACTAAGGTTAGGGGGGCGATTTCAGTAAAATTTGGTAGTCAAGTCTCATTACGGGTTAAAACTGCTGTAAGAGAGGTGAAGTATAGGAGTATTTCACAACACTGCTGTGACAAAATAATGGACAGCAAAATAGCCTTAAATAGCAAATGCTGTTTTCCGATTTGTACAAAATCATGGTGAATATATTTAATTTCGTAGATTTTGTAAGGGAGGCGACCCCCCCCTGGATCCGCGCCTGCAGAGGGAGCCATGGTCACATGCGGAATAACGCCTACTACCGTGACGTAAAGTGAACATTTGAAGAGTTTTTGCCGTGTTATTATTACGAAACAAAGACCAATAGTGGAACACTTCCAAGTTTCGCAACCAGCCTCTGCAGGCAAAGGAGCCGACATGAGCGAAGTGCAATCTCACCAGGGCGTAACGAAGGGGCCCAAGTGAGCACAGTTTCCCGGGCTCCGAATCACTATGGGTCGCCGAATGACTGCAGAGAGCGCCGAAAAGTCCCAATAATATCACACGTACTTTCTTCATCACAGTACATTTCCTTCCGAAAGACCTCAGGTTCAAGTATGAGGCGCCAAACTTGTTCTTGCCTCGGGCGCCATCTAACCTCGTTACGCTCCTGAGTCGCACCAATCATTACGTGTTTGAACAAATTAACCACACACGAACCGCTGTACATGGTCACCCCCAATTGTCTCTGGAGTGTAGGCTGCCAATTCGCATCACTGTTGACATTTTTGACAGGTGATTCTACAAAGTTGGAACGAGGACGTGTGAAACGCTACGTAGTTGCACTAAACATTTAGGGGGCCTCGCGGTCACGACTTTGCCCTGGGCCTCGCGTTCATTTAATCCTACCCTGCAATTCATCATGTTACAGTTGCGTATTTTTCCAGATAAAATGCTGTTTTTCGCTTGCCATTGATAGTAATAGTAAAAGCCATCTGTTGCTTAATACATCCGTTCCAGGCCCATCGCCGTCGGAACGTTTGTCCACCGGATATAAGGTGAACAACAGGTCCTGAGACTTTGGCGATGTCATTTAACAGGCCAGAAGTTGGCATTCTGTTCTTATCCTTTCAAAGAGACGTTTCGATTTTTCCAACGTAAAAGAAGAACTTCAAACAACGCTTATGCATCCAGCTTTTGCGACTGAATACAGGTACAACAATTTACAAACCGACCTTACCTAAACAACATGCACATCCAACTAATCGTTAGTAAATCTCATTGTACTTTTACATACAAATGAGTACGTGGTGTAATTGCTTTATCACCGCCAATCGCCTAAGACGCGGCAACAGTTATTAATAGGGAACGAAAGATATTTTGAAAACTACTCCTATAAGAAACTTCGATGAAACACGAACGCATGGACTGCTTGGTTGATTTAAATCGACAAGCCGACCCGCCCTTGCAATTTTTGCACTTGTTGAAAGACGTGCAGGACTTACTTGCTGATCAATAAATATGCCCTTCGGGAATGTATCGTTGCACGGCATGTTGTGCATTAAAGGATTTGAATTCGAAACATTGCGCAGTAGTCAAGTCAAGGCTGTCGCTTCATATTCTGCACTTGATTTCGACGTTTGTTTGTCATGTCCTGCTTTTATCGATCACAAACACACTAAGACGTGCCACTACAACACGCCAAAATTAACACACACGATTGTCAGCAATGATGCCTGTTCAATGGGCGAAATATATAGCCTAATCGGAAAGGTCTTTGTGTTTGAGATTCTTTGCTGGGAAAGGATTCCTTTCGATAGGCAGCTTACTGTAATAGACTATTTTCATCACACTCAGCTTCTATACCTTTTTCTATTTGTTCAGGGGTGCACAACCTTTTTGTTATTTCAGGCCGCATCACGTTTATTTTTATGAATTACAGCCGCTAGTCAGTTCAAGATATTTTTATTTTTTGCATTTCTTCTGTTCTGCTTCAACACACTGAGCCTAGCCCACTTCCACACATTGTTTGGCGGTATATCTGCAAAGTACCTTCATGCAGCAAAAAATAATTTTAATTAATGCACAGTCAGTTTTAATTATTACGGTTTGAAATCGTTTAGTTTGAATTAATGCGCATAACTTACACTTTGAATTACATTTGCACGGCCGCATAAATATTTACTGAAGGCCGCATTCGGCCGTACGGCCTCAGGTAGTGCACCCCTGTTCTAGGTAATTGCGTAGTGACCGTTTACTCTTCTCGTTTCTTAAAACAACGTATATGACCTTTTGAATGACCCTGACCGCGTAAAGCCAACTAAAAGCCCACTCAGGAACTTCTGGATACACTCTAGGTATTGGCTTCGTAGATGTTGGCAATCTCATATTTCAATCAGCCAAATACCTCGACCCTGCACTAAACGACAGTTTCCGCATTATTACAGGATGCCTAAAACCCACCAACACAAACTGTTTGTACCTTCTCGCTGGAATTGCCCCACCCGATATCCGAAGAGAGGTGATAAGCAGACGGGAAAGGTA
>JGI24158J21664_10001399_pt1 | contig 27089 bp, 24 predicted proteins | sample Ectturendosymbi3_FD_21664 | JGI IMG/M metagenome (IMG submission 21664) | reverse complement strand
ACTGTCAAATAACAGCTTTTGTTCGCTGTTCGTATCTGATTTCGGCTTCAGATGCATGAATGAGGTGAGGATCTCTCTTGCTGCCTTCTCGTTCACGGCTGCCTCTTTGCTAATGTTTCACATCCGAACTAAATCAGGACGATTGCGTCAAACGCAAACGGATGACGTGTGTACAAAAAATGTTTCAAAGTAATTTCCTGCAGAAGTACCCAACTCGGCTAATTCAATTGCAGCACACCAGCCAGTAAACGATAACCTTGAAAAAAAGTATTTCATGAATAAGTGACAACCGCCACCCGTGCAAAATATGTTAGTGTTGCAGTCCATTTTGTCAAAATGATTATTATCCGCTGTTCACTAACTAGACGAAGATTCCTGGTGAAACACACGACGACTGGGAGCGGTGTTTTGAGAGACCTAAATGGTCCTTTTAATTTTTTTCCAACGGTCTCTCTAATACTGTAGAACTTCGCTTTACGACCACCATCAAAATACACTAAAACCTCGCATTATGACCATCTCCCTATTCAGATGAAATAGTTACGGTCTCTCTAAAAAAATGTCTTAATGGTCACCAAGGTCAAAACTTTAATAACCCTGCCTGGGAGCAGAGCAAAAGATGGTAATATGTGCGAGCAAAGGGAAAGCGATTTAGTTGCTGCAAAATGGTTGACGACGTAGGTCTAGCATCCAAAAAGTTTTGCCGGATTACCATGAATCGCACTTTGCCCTTTTAATCTATTACCGGAGCCTGAAATAACTCAACTACGTTCGTGTGCGCAGCTATAAAAACTCCAAAAGTCAGGTAGATCTGAAGCCTCTCGTTGACCAATGCTTTGAATAACTTTCCGCTGAAAGATATGTACTTGCGAATAAGAAAAATGCATACTAAGATGCAAGTCCCAGAGTGATTTCACTGTTCGGCAAAATGCTATAGTCCAACGGCATATACTTTCATTTCGACTTCCATCCGGTGTGGTTACCCGATCGTAGTCACGACAGATGAAGAGTACTAGCTGTTCCTCAGGAACATTTGTAACTTGTCGTTTCTGGGCAAAAATGCCATCGAGGTCTCAGTGTATCAACAACACTGCTTGTGAAGGTAAAAATCCGATTGAAAATTACGCTTATTGTTTCAAGCATAGGTCAAAGACGAAGGACATAGGTCGCCCTTTCATATATTTTGTTCAGTTTCGTTCGCTGCAGTGTTTCCATGGGACCATAAGGTTTATGAAAAAAATGTCCTGGTGATTATGGCGGTGCTGGCTTCTCATTTATTTTAACTGTTTTGGGTCCTTACGCTAGGGCCATAGGCGCTTTGGCTCTGCTCGTGCCCACCTATCTTAACTTGTGCGTTCGCGGACGAATGACTGCAAACAGGTCTTCGCGCAAATTCCCCAGTAATTCACCTGCAGCTTAAACTTTTTCCTTGTCCGCATTTTGTGTTACGTGCCAGGGGCATTTTCCGGAAATCTTCACTGGCAGTAGCTTTTAGCCTTTGACTAATATAGGCGCACGGGGGAAACTTTCAGGATATCTTTACAAGTCCAACGGTTTGCTTTCGCGAGCCACGGTTCGATTATTACTACTGGCCTGACGCTAAACGAGGATGTGTGGTCGGAAATCGCGCAGCAAGTCATCTGTGTGTTCGTCATTCACGAGGCGCATGCAGCAATCTGCCAAGTTGCGTTTTCACACGGCTTTAGCGCGCTTGGCCTCCATATGAGACAATACTGCAGCTTAGCAATAGCAGGGTTGCCGTACCGTGGCTTGCACTTGATTATGCTATGCACGTGATTCTTTTATCCACATGACCTCGACCAAGCTAACGGACATTTACAGTATTAATGTGATGAATTGTGATTTCACGAGTTAGTGATCTTGCTTTTCTAGAGTTTTGAATTGTCGGGAAGTCACTCTTGCATTGAAAAACTTTGGAAACCTTCTTCTGTGAACACACAGGCGTTTCAATACAGCAATTAGAGCGATATTTCCTTCAATTGTTTTGTGGAAGTACAGTACAGAAGTACAAACGTTTTTTAATGAAACGGCTGCCAAAATCTGAGCCTACATTTTTGGTCAAACAATGCGCTTGCCTGTTTAAATGAAACGTCACGAAATGCATCTATTGTTTTACGCATTTCATTGCAGACTTCTGACGATGGTTTTCCAATCGCTGTTCGGCCTTGCGATGGAAAAGCTGATTGCAAAAGTGGATCAGACGAGGCTCACTGTCCCTCACGTTTGCCCTGCCTTTCCAGTGACAGTAAGTTCCTTGTGTACGTGAAATAACCGGTGGTTCAAAGCTCTTCTGTAGAGAGGTCAATACACCTTACAAAGTTATTTTGCTGAAGGGTAATTTTACTTTCTGGACGTTGTTTTAACAATGTCGTCTTTTGATGTCGACATCGCTCGCCATGGAAAAGGATGATGACGAGATGACCGGCTTACTTTCAAAAGCCATAACCAGGATCTTCACCTCATTTCCAGTGATGACTGTAAACATATCCTTGATTTGACCTCAAAAGTGATTCACTTGAAAGTTAAAAATGTTTCAGTGAGAAATAAACTTCGACTGGAAACGCCATGCTGTATTCACAGAAACCTTAGATCACCGCAGCAATCATCGACCCATGACTAACTATTGATCTCAACCGAACACTCGGAAAAAGCGGTTCGAGTTCCTTCGCGACAAAACTCACGAACATTATTTGTTTACAGATGATGAAACTGGGAGCGGCTCAGGACCCGACAGCGGAACGTACGACGCGCTGGAAATGTGTGACGGCATTTTCCATTGCTTGAACGGCGCTGACGAAAGCCCGAACTTGTGCGCGGTCAAGCGGAACAAAACGTGCGACCCTTCGCAGCAAGACTGCAGTGTGTTGGCAACGGACTGTCCCAATTTCGTTGATTTCGACGGCGTTGCAGATCCATTTCCTGATTTGGAAGAGTTGGATAACAATAGCACTACGGCAAGCGCCATCTTGCAGGTGGGTTGTTCTCTAAATCTTCGAAAATATGCGGAGCGGATGCATTGTACTGCATTACCTTCAGCGTTCACTGTAAACCACTTTGGTTGGCCGATGCGCTGTTAGCATGCAGTGTGTGGTGTTTGTTCGACGGTTTTTACTTATTGCTATTTGCTTGAACTTAGCGCTACATCCGAAATCAAGATGCTGTCGCCCCGTAATGAACGAGTGAGCATTATTTGTGTTTTTCCAGCTGCAAAAATTTACGTACCGCATTATTATTTATTAGCCTTTAAGATGTAACTATACCGCTTGCATGTTTCCACCTTTGTACTGTCAAAATGTAATTTCCGCTTAACATTCTTAGTTAAACGGGTGTGTAGCCAGTGATGGTATTGTTTTTATTGCTTTTGCTGTTTTAGGACAGTGGCCCCAAACCTTTTCCTGCTTTCGTACTTCTGCGTGCGTTAATTTTTGTGTCGCGGACACCGACGCCCAAATTTTCACTTTCGGAAACTGGCATGTCTTGATAACCAGACTAGATGGAGACTCTGATTGCAGATCCCAATTAAGAAATGCATCTGTCACCACTCTCCTTTACAGATATCAGTCTTTTTAACCTGTGCTATTACAAAAATAGGTCATAAAAGGCTATATATAGCTCGCTTCCCCCCTTTTCCACTTTTATTCTGGACCATCAGTAGCACGCGGATCACACGATGTAAATAACTGTTGTAGAGTAAACATTTAATTTTCGGCGTGATTTTATCTTTTATAAACCATAATTTCGACATAGTTAAAAATCTATGCATTTCTTTTTGGAGAATTGGTAAAAATTGATGCACTTTCGGAATAGTAACAGTGGTGACCATTTTCTGATCATTACCTAAAAATGCGGGAAAATTCCTTGGAAGCTTGTTTCCCTTTCCTTTTCTTAAACGTTCTGCGGCACTGCAACGGTTTGCACTGCGTTTGTTGTAACTGTGGGTCCCTGATTCACTACTCACCCCTCAAAAACAACTTGCGACGCGCCTGCGCCGTTGCGTAAAATCAGTAGTGGTTAAACTTTCTATGTTATAGTCTGCTCCTTGAAGCAAACTTTACATATATGTTTTTTTTGCAGTACGGAGTGCTGATTCTCACTGCATGTGGAGCTGTCGGGAACAGCTACGCTTTTGTTTTGGCAATCGCGAATTCGATCGTCGTTCTCCATCACAAACGGGAAGGAAAGAGCTTCAGCACTGCCCGTTTCTTTCAGGAGAGCATTATGTTCACAACGCTCAGTGCGGCCAAGTTGATCTTCTGCGTATGCGTGGCAATCACTCATCTGCACAATCAACGTCAGCGAAACGTCGACAAAAACTGCGCCGAGGCACTTGAGTGGAGATTAAGCGCGCCCTGCGAGATTCTGGGCGTTGTCACTTTCGTGTCGGTTGCGGTTGTGTGGCTGCTGCTGGTTCTGTGCAGCTTTGCTCTGATAACTGCAGTTTGCCTGAAAAGAGTCTGCCAGTTACCGTCCGCCGCTCAGTCGCGCGACAAGCGATGCTGCGGCTGGTTTGCGGCCAGGAGCGACTGCTGGCTGTGGCTAATCTCTGGGGCGTGCTTCGTTTTTATTTGGGCTCCGTTGCTTATTGTGGCGCTGACTGTCACGCGCCGCACCGAGTCACACGCGTGGGTACAGGTGACGGGTGCCGCAGATGACGTGTTCGGCAACATTTTGGATCACAGAGCTGCGAGAGTTTTCGCCGACAAGGCCGCTACTATGACCGGTTTGCCAGCGGCAGAGAAGTATGGCGTGGACTTTACCTGGCTTCAGTTCAGTGAGATCGTTAGCACAGCTGCACCACAGTTGGGAGTAGATGTACTCGGCGTCTTCGGGTATTATTCCTACAGTGAAACATGCATGCCCATGTTCCTTGTCCGTCCAGTGGCAGGCCCGAGTCCGTCGGGATCTTTCTCCCTTGCTTTGATGATTGCTGTTTGCGCATGCGCGCTACTGCTGCTTGTCTCCATGATGCTCTTCCTCATCTTTAGCGGAAAGCCCTTGCAGCCGAAGAATCGTTCGCCCCAGCGCAACGCCGACGACGCCAACTGGGCTGTCCACGTGATCGCGTTCGCTCTCGTGGAAGTTTTAACGTGGATCCCCATTGTTGCCATGTACCTTTTGGGCTCGAAGTGGGGGCCAGTCGCTATCTCGAGCTACGCCTACCGGGCTGCTGCACTCGGCCTTCTGGTAGTAAATTGCGGCATTGTCGCTGTTTTTCTTCACGTCAGGAAACGCCGCGTTGTCTTCAGGACGTGTTCTTCACAAGAGGGCGAGGATCCCGACCTGGTGAATCCCCTTACGGAGAAGTCGTCCAATCGTGACAACGCCGTCGTCGTGTCGGATCTATCCGGAAGATCCCCTCTTCGTCGGACTTCCGACGTCTGAAAGTTTCACCGTTGACTTCTCTCCCCCGTTCAACTGCTTTTGAGAGTTTTCTCACAACTTACCCCCGAGAGTCAAAGATGAACTTCCTTTCTTGTTTCTGTGGAAAAATGTATGCACCGTTAGAATCGTTTGTGACGGGACTTTTTGTATTTTTTGCGCTACAACTCCTATTTATACGCTGAAAGGATAACCGAAGTTGGTTATTGCGATGAGCTCGCCTGTTTTCGCGCTCAATAATCATTCCGCATACCGAATTTCTCAAATAGCGACAATACTCTTTCGGAAACGCGGCGCACTTTTTCTTAAATGTTTTTCTATTCAATAAAACTTCTGAAATAAAGAAAATGAATCAGTTGATACTTGAAACACAAAGTGCTTGCACTAAAAGAGGTTGCACCACTTTTTGTGCGAAAACATTTTTCTCAACGTTCTTAAATTTGCCATGTGCTGTGTTTGCGTGTTGGTTGCCGCCTTGTGTGCCAACGTTACACTTTTCCATCCTTCGTTTTTGTACCTCACTCGCCCGCACTGTTGCCAAATACTTCCAGTGTTATTTATGAATGAAGTCGGCTTGTGCAGCAAAGCCGCGTGTGAGAGCTGCACGTTTTTCCTTTCACCTGCGTCGAACGCACAGCGTCGACACAGGAAGGTAAGTTTGAATGGAAGGACTTTGAGTTAGTGCTACCGGGATGTTGTTTGCATTTCCAGCTTCGCTTCGACCTTCCATGGCATTTACTGTTGCTGAAGAAGCACGTGCGTGATGTTGAATCCGACTGACACCGTTTTGTGCTTAAAGGCCAATGCGAAAAATTTTCCCACCTCGGCCCAGTTTACCGTAGCAATAAACGCTGCCGATGAAACGTTACTGTGTTGGACTTGAACGTTATTATGTCAAACTGCAGTGCTTTTGTGGAAGTTTTTCAACTCTAGGCTTACGAAAGCAGTAAGTGAAGCTGCCCTGAAATGTCTTTCAATCAGCCTGCGGAAGCCATTTGGATTTCCTGAAAGTGCTATTCTTGAACGTTATAATTGCCACACTTTTCCAGAGCGTATCTGTGCTCACAGGCATATCTCTCGGAAGCATGTCACACATGGGCGTCGGAAGCGGGTGTACGATGGGGCCTTGGCCTCCCCTGGATTTTGAAATTTGGCACTTTCTTTCGTTGATGTTGACATTGTCCTATAAAGTTTTTTAGCATGAAAGGTCCTTTTCTTCGTTTCGAGTTGGTAAATAGACATTTCAACATTTTTCCCCCTGGAAAAATCCTTGACTAGATGGCTCACCCCTGGCAAAAGCTTTACGACACTCGTGGTCACACATTCGTATTTAAATTTGGTTCCAATTATTGTGGGGATGAGGTTTGAAATTATGGGGGCATGAGGTTCCAAAAGCGTAAAACACAACCTGTTTGAGAATTAAAAGCAAGTTTCACTGCCGGACCGATAAGTATTAATTAATCCGCAAGGGAATGATTTATTGTTTTTCGGCCGTAACTTCCTAATCGCTGTATGTTAGAAGGTCAATCAAGGGCTCGAAATTGCGGGTTTTTGTCACGTTCATTATAAAAAAACAAGAAAATTACCCCTTGTCTTTTTCTCAGGCCTAAATGACGTCATCCGACCACTTTTTTCAACCAAAAATTATCCCCCCCCAAAAAACAGTGATGACTCACTTTGGTTGGAATTTTTTGTTAGTTGGCGTCTTCAGACGTAGTCCAAGCCAAAACCGTTTCGAAAAAGCTAACAGGGTATCTTTGCATTTTTCGGAAATTGACAAAAAATCGCTTCAGGAAAATCAAAAATTTGTATGTTTCTCAATACTTTCAAATGTGAAAGTAACTTTTCTTTAACTCACCGGATCGACTGTTTTCCGAATTCGAGGATGTCTTCACTGACTCTCTAGCGCGATCCGTTGGCGAAATTATGGAAGAATTCAAGTCTCGATTGTGGCTTCTGTAGGTCTTAAAGGGAATGTCGTAGATCTTTGTTTCACTACAATTTTAAAACCAAATGCATGAACGTGACGATTATATGCGTTATATATGTTTTGAATCTCAGACTTCAGCTAAGCAGCAATTCAGTTTCAAAGTCTTCTTAATGCATAGTCCCTGTTCATCAACATTAGCATTCATTCTTCGTGATAACATGTATTGTGATGGTTCGATTACAATTATGTGGAGCCTTAATGTTTCCACCAATAATTTCCCTTTACCTTGCTGTCGAGTAAAAAATCATTCTTGTCAAATAATGAGGACACGACCTGTGCATCATCTCTAAGTGGTTCAAATTTCATCTAACGTTAATTTCTACCCTATCCAGCAGCAAATGATTTGAAGTCAATCAGCTGCCACGAGAAATGTTAGCAGAAAAATTTAATGCAAGCAGATGTTTTTTATTGTGTAAGTGCTGAGGATAAGACATAAACACTGCCATCACTTACAGATGGCTTACAATGTCTTCTCGATAAAGTGCATGTGAATAGTATGAAACTAAGTTGAATTTTTTTCACCAGGTGTTTAAATTTCCCAGACAATGTATTTAATACTTGTAGTGCCAAGCTGCCTTTCAGGCAGCTGAGCGTGGTGTGCGTGGTCGATAAGCTTTGTAATCAGGGCCGTCGCCAGCGGGGGGGTCAGTGGCGCCCGCCCCCCCATTTGAAATCGGTGCCCCCCATTTAACGTTTGGCCCCTTGGTTGCTACATACATCCAATACTGTAGTTTTAAAATGTGCCCTACTTCTGGTTTTTGGCCCCTTCTGGTTTTTGGCCCCCCTGCTGTTAAATCCTGGCGACGGGCCTGTTTGTAATGCGGGAGTTCGGATGGGGTTTACATTTTAATTCCATTTCAGATCTCAATGAAGTCAATTGATTTAGAATGTCTCGTCAAACCAATTAAAAAAAACATATGTTTAAAGAAACCACAAAGATTCTAGGGAATAAATCGAACGTATCCAAACGTTTGACGGATTAATGAAACCTAAACATATTTCAAATGCTTTTGAGAGACTTCAGCATTTACACGTTTATCAGCTGCATATACGTCAATTAGTCGCTCAAGAACGGGACGACGCCAGGATCCACGTCCTAAATGCGCAAAACGTTTGTAGTAGGCTTGCTTTGGACGTCGGTGTGTTACGCCAAAGTCGCTACTCGGCTTCGATTGAACGTGTGTTGGTGTCAGGGGCGCAATGAGGTTAGATGGTGACCGGGGCAAGAACAAGGTTTGGCGCCCCCTCGTGTTTGAACCTGAGGTAGTTCGCAAATTTACCCTGTAGAAGGAAGTACTTGCGATGTTGTTAGAACTTTTCGTCGACCCCAAAGTCATTTTGCGGCCATCGCAGTCATTTGACGCCCCCCGCAGTTATTCGGCGTGGGGGGAAATGTGCCCTCCTTGCCCCCCTCGTTACACCCGTAGTTGGTGTACATCAGAAGAGTATAAATATAAAAATTCCATCGTAATGGTGGCCACCATGACTTTGTGCTGAACTGCGATATTGGCTGCAAAAAGCTTATTGCTGATCGTGCTACGTATCATGGACATCTTCACAATGAAAGTTGTGAAGGAAAGTTCCTTTTGCAGGAAAGTTTTATGAGCAAATGGTGACGTTGATCCAAAGACGAAGCCTGGAACTTCACTAACGAAACTTTAGGAAATTTGCCAATTGACTTAAAACAGAGTTTTTATTTTCCGGCTTAAATCTGAACACAATCGGTCAAGAAAAAACGCCAGACAAATGCACACTTTATGGTGGATGCTTTAAAAACAAGGGGCAGTATATATTTAAATGTAAGTTTCCGTTGTTGTTTGCCCCCTCTATTAAAATATCTGTCTGCGCGCCTGAAGAGAAAGTCGTCGCTGTGGTCAGGACGTGGGGTTACTTGCCGGCAATGAAATGCATCAGCTGATGCGTAGGGCAACGTCTGCATCACCTTCAACAGTAATCGTGTTAACTGCGCCGGGGTTCGCACTTTCGGCGAATTTTACCGCCGCACCATACGTGCGTGGCCTAAAGTGTAGTAACGCTGAAGTCAGATTTTCAGATAAGCAATGGTCGTCACTTCGAATTTGAAGTTTTCCTCAGCCACGCTTGACCTCTGTATTCGCTTCTTTGCAATGTACTTTCTCGGAGCAGTGGAATATTCCCTGGATTTTACTGAAAGAGACACAAATTTTGTACAGCGCAACATGTACAGGATCAACAGTCAACAATTTTTCTGAAATTTTAAAATAATTTTGCATGAAAATGCGCTGATGCTCATAATTCTCTAAACATCGATAACATCTTGAAATTAGCCATTTCGTAGTATATTTACGTGACATCAAAAACAATGCAGGAAATAAAAGTACCAAAAAACTTTAGTGGCAATCATGTTTCATACAAAAATTTCTTATTGACGAAAACAGCTCATGCCTTGCAAAACGTGGCTTTTAATGCTGTGGGAGCGTGGCTGACACCTGTGTCTCCTGCTGTCACAGCAGCGTTCAGACCGGCGCTGTCATTAGCATTATTTGCTCTACTGTTACGCGAGGATTGTTATGACTGGGAACCAAGATAACCGTAGCTGCAGGGAAAATTGAAAGATCACAGGTCAACTTACCCCAAAACTATGTTGGGTAGGTTCTGACCAATCGCCGGGAGACATTGTTCTATTGTTTGAACTAGTATAGAACAGTTGTTCTCAAACTTTCGTCTCCCATCGACCATCTTTTAAAAAAATATGCGATGGAACACTTTGCTATGCTGACGCCTCATGAACAACTATTGTACAGAAAAGATTAGGCCGACAATTTACAGCAACGTTTCATCAAGGATTTATGGAACTCTGAGCACCACTAAAAATTCCAGGTGGACCACCTGGATCACGTTGAGAATCATTGGTCTAGAACAGAGGGTCCCAACCTGGGGTACATTTGCCTATCTGAAGGGGTACATTTATGGTCAGCAATAGAAGTTAAAAATACATTCACATATTTCCAAATATTTATACATATCAGTTAATATGATTATGAAAAGTCATTGTATGCTTATTATTAAATGTATCTCTGAACAATCGTGATAAAATATTTTTTCCTAAGAAATTTTAGAGGTACAGGCTCATTTGTCGAAGTTCTGAAGGGGTACGTGCTCATCTGTTGGAATGCTGAAGTGGTACATGGTGAGAGAAGGGTTGGGAACCCCTGGTCAAGAATGACGGGTAGAAATCTGCTGATAACATTTGCATCAATAAATCATCCGAGATTAGTTTGCGGACGAATTGTAGCGAATGCAAATGTCTGCCTGGAATGAATTCAAGACGTTTTGGTCGAATCTTAATTCTAATCCTGGCCTTATCGAATGTCGATCTCCTTCTTGGCAACACCTTCGAACACATAAGACAACAAAGGAAGACACGTATTAACCTTCTGACGATATTGGGGAATTCCGCTGACGCAGCAAAAAGTTCCGGAAGGTTTCGTCTCCATCAAGTGTTATTCATCACAACATTGCACCCTATAGACCTATTTCTGCAGCAGTGTTTTCCAATATTTGTTGAACTTTTACTCCGTGGAAATCCTGTACAGTTCCGCTTACCGCAAACTTCCAGAAAAACTGTTACTATGCCCGTTCGGACTTATTAAGCCGTTTGGAAAAGTGTCTAAAAAGCCGTAGAAGTCACAAAGTTTGTCAATCAAATTTTTCAGGTTGAACATCAAATTTTAATCGGTGAAATTAATGTCAAAAGTTTTATTCTAGAGTTCTACATGCATAACGACACGAAAATATATTTGAGATTAAACAGAAATCAAAATGAACAAAGGTGAATTGGCAAAAACAGTACCACGTTTGAAATAGTACCACGTATCGTTGGTGTTATGTATAAATTGAACTTGAATGAGAAAGGATGTTAAAACCAAAAGTGTCCACGTCAGCTCGATAGCGACAGAGTAGAGTGCTGACCTATGCCAAGTCAGTGCTTTATCTGTAAACCATTATATTTCAAACAACTTGGTTAAGTCTAGCCCTACTCATATGTACTGACTACTGACTCTGCATATTATGCCTGTGAAACTACTGTATTCTTGAATGGAAAATACAGTAATACAACATTCATTTTTTAATTTTGGCCAAAGTCAAAAAAACCCACATTTTCAATAAAATCCCCAGATCAAACAGAAAACCCCCGATCTAGTGAAAAAACCAGCAGTGGCAACACTGGCTGTAATGGCTTGCGCCGGCCCTGTGTACATTGATGATAGACTTGCTTGGTGAGACCACATTACTAACCTTGAAAAAACTATCCCGAGCAATGTTGGAATTTTCTATACAATTAGACACTATCTAAAAAAAGAGCACTGAAATCGCTGTATTTTAGCAATGTCGACAGTCATTTGCAATATGCAGTTGGAGCTTGGAGTGATGTCAGGAACACAAGCCTTCTTCAGTTGAATGTATTGCACAACAAAATAATAAGAGCTATGACTTACAGCTCCTTTAGATCCAGTTAGACCCACTATACAGGAATCATAACCTACTTACAGTGGATGACATATATAATCAGGAGATAGGTAAGATGATGTATAAAATTAACTCTGGCAACCCACCCTACAGTTTGAATTTACTCCTTGGACTCAAATTCATTCCTATGCAACCGGTAGTGCTACACGAGGAGCGTTCTTCTGGCAAGCAGCATCAACTAAATACGGAAAAAGATATTTAAAACATATTGGCCCCAAAATCAGGGACTGTATTGATCCCTCGTTGTATGAGCTTCCCTCATTAACATTCAAAAAACGTTACAGATACATATCCCAATCGCCGCGCACATGGGCGTGGGAAGGTTTTTTTCCAGGGGGGTCAAAAGTGGTGAAATTTGCTTTTTACCCCTCGAAATTGAAAAAAACTTTTTTTGCTAATAATTTCAAAATCCAGGGGGACCTTGGACCCCCTTTCGGACGCCCATGACCGCGCATTAAGTTTAAGTAAATGGTGTTGATGCGTCGCACTCCACATTTGCCCTCAGTTCTCTTTACAGCTTACTTAATTTTTTCCTCTCACATATTCCCGTGACTGACACTTCGGAATCTTTTTCTCTGTGTGTGTTGTTGTGTGATTTACTTTTGTGTTGCTGCTGGTGTTCTTTGATTTTGCACGAGCAACGCGTTGGACTCAGCCCATTATTTCTTGTGGCAGTTGAACTTTTAGCACGGGACTTTCTGAATACCCGATCCCAGGAACTCACACCCTCTCCAGTCTCATGCTAACAATATGCTGGCTGCATTGGATGCCTCATCCTCTTGCCAGATTCGAAAGGGTTATGACAACCCGGTCAGTTTCATATTAGCTGGGTTTCTACTTTCTCTGCTACGCCCAGATCCTTGGGGATCCGAGCACCTGATCCACCGAGAAAGACCGGTTGCGACCCAGCATTCTCTGCGCAACTGTGTTGATCATCTGGCTGCTCTTTCCCACGCATACGACTTCGATGTAAACTTGGCTTGCTATACACCTTATCCACCTGTCAAGGGGCAACGACTCGATAACCTTAGTTTTTTCGGTGCCCTGGCGTTTTTGCAACTGCTACGGTTTCTTTCTCATGCTTGAAATTCTTAATTTTCGCCAAATAAGCTCAACTCAATGCAGTGTTTTATTTCAAATGGCTAAGCATAGCACAAATGCATAGGCCCAAGCATAGCAAAAGTACGTCGGCACAGGATAAAGTCAGCAAAAGAAATGTCACCATCACCAGCAGTTTTACAAGGAAAGCTGTCACTGCTCCTTTGTGAAAAAGGCATTTTATTTGAAGAGGCCAAGCCGCATTGCAAGTTCACTGACAGCATTCACAGCGGATGATGAAATTCCGGCATGAAAACGTTCTATAAATTAAAGGCATTTCACAGCATGTCCACAGTATTCATAATTCATCACATGGTGAAACGCAAGCAGTGCATACAGAGCATTTGCTGCCCCAGGAATATCCATCACCAGTTCTTTTTCGGCAAACAGCATGAATCTGTACGGGCCTGGGTGTTCTCCTTGAACGGCTAAATACGGCTGCAGGCGTTCTCTGACGTCGGTACTGAATTCTCCCGCGGTGCCATTGGCCTTCAAACAATCCACATCGCAGTTTGAGACAAGAGCAGTAATCACATGCAATAAAACAATGCTAAAATTACTTCACGAAAAAGGGGTTGAAACTGCAACAAGTATTGTGGGTGTATGAGGCTTGGCGTATATGTTACATCTGGTAGATAATAATTTTCTTTCCTTCAGTAAACTTTTATCACTTGCGCCTGGAAATGATTTTTTGTCAGAAAATGGTCGGTTTTGTAACATAAGATTGCATTGAAGATGTTGATGTCTGACAAACTTCAACTAACGTTAACAAGTTCGTTATAGTACAGGTGTGAACACGCTCATTGTGTCATTTGAGTCAATCTTGTAAGATAACACTCAGCCAGTTTGACTTACCAGCATATATGGGGCGACCAGCAGCTTTTGGTTTCAAAATGCAAAACCACCAAACCCTACGTCCATTGGGGGAGCAACTCCAAGAAGCATGATCTGCAGTGATTTGCAACTCTGCAACACTTGATAAGTGTCACAGAGTTAATACACAAGCTTGTTGCTATCTCTCAGGCTGCCTACAGTACAGACAATTGACAGGAAACCACTTGCTGCAAGTATTGTAATGCGGACCACCACTGTTAAGGTATATGACGTTCACACAATCTAAACAGAAGAAAGTACTCACTAAGCAGAAGTCCATCACGTACTTCTCTGCCTCCACTGGCTTCCTTGTATTTGATGGAAGCAGGTAGCACAGCATTTGCGTGGCAATAATAACGTGAAAATCTGAAAACGTAACGTACAGTACCATAAGTACAAGACACAGACATGTGAAAAACAAATTACTTCGCATGGCTGGTTTAAGCCAGATGTGAAGCAAACGCAAAGCAAAGGGGATGCAATCCTTTTTCGTGTGGGGATGAGGTGGAACAGGTGCTGATTTACGGTCATAGACCGAAACGTTTTTGAAACGACCGAAAAAATTGTCATTTCTGTCAGAATGTTTGGAAATATAGGCTAAAAAACACTGTTGTGGCGAGTTTTAATACAACTGTGAGACAAATGGCCGAAATGTTTCAGTGACCAAAACGTCTCAGCAAAATTGACCGAAATGTTTTCGCGCAAAAAAAGCAGAAACAGGGCGTTTCTTGGAAGATTTGTGTGTGAATAAGATTTTTCAGGAGTAGCCCATTTTGATAACCAGACTTTTGGTAGATGTAAATGGTGAATACAATTAAGACCATTCTCCCTACAAGAGAGCAGAACAGCATTAGAACAACGCAAACGCTGTAGTAGTGGCAGTACCTGAGAAAGCAATCTCCTCCACCGGAATCATTCCCAACAATCGCTTGGTGTTGCGTGGCTTGCTGACCAATTGTCCTGAGTGGTCAATTATCTTCTTTGAAGCATCAAGAGCAATTGAGACACCTAATCGTAGACTGGACCAAGTCAAAAATCATAGTTTTTAGAAAAATGAGGTTAAAGTTTTGCGCTTCGAAAGCGTTTTTTTGAGCGAACATCGCTTAAATTCCGTGGAAAGCACTACCAAACAATGAGTTTGCTTTGAGAGCTTTGTGGTCAAAACTGTTTTAGCATTGAGTGACGTCATCATTTTCTGAATTTTTCATTTGAAGTACTCGGTCCACTATACCATTCGTCAAACTACCAAAATCAACGTGACGTTCCTTACTTTTCCACTTTTTCTCAAGCTCGTCTTTTTCTGTGCTTATCAAATCCAAGTTAACCCATTCATCATACCTTTTGTTAAAATTGATGTAATGGACTTTTGCATATTTTCCATCCTTTCTAATTACTCTGGCCTTGTATGTTGTGCGCTGCCTTTCGTTCCAAACGTAAATAAGTTGCTTTCGCGTGACGCTTATTAGTAACGGACGATCATCATCACTTGACATGTCATCATCTGTTAAGCTGTTAAAATTTCTTAAACTAACGCAGCTGGGAATGTTGGACATCGCCATGTCAGCATCCATTTTTAACTATTTAATGTTAGATACAAATATTATACTGTATACCACAAACACCTGCGAAAGAAAAAAAGTTTCTTAGGCAACTGAAGTATGTCCTTTTCACCTGGATTAAATAAAGCAAGCTGAAAAACTGCACTTTGTAACCAGGCCTTTGCCTCAGAAACTTGTTTCATTCATACCTGAGCATGAAGTCTGACAAGGAAGCTAAGTTCACCTGAAAACAAAGCTGTATAAAAAAATTCCACCGATTTGTCGGAGTAAACTTCAAGTTGGGCGTCAGCTTACATCTCTGCATAAGTTAAACGTGTGAACCTGCCTACAATCTGACTGCTGTTCTGAAATGAATAAAAACGTTATTGTGATTAAACAACCGACAGTTACTGCATTTGTGATATCAAACAGCAATGTTACTACATCTGAAGCTGCCAGATCGTCTCTTATTTTGATGGAACAATCAACAATTTTTATTAAAGTAGAACAGCCACAAAGTCATTCGAGGTAAACTTAATCTAGCGTGAGGTGCGCGAAGCTTTTTCAAACGCAGTAATAACCAGAACCCAAATGTACATGGTCCATTCAACGATACAGCAACTTTCACATTTCGACTGTTCGTAGACTGGCCCATCTAAACATAGTCCACTGTATCGTTTGATACCTCGAAAATAAATGGACCATGTTAACATGGTCCGAAGCGTTTCTTTGTTGCAGAGCTTTGAAAATTTGTCATAAAGACTTAATGCTCTTGCTTCCTGTAATAGCCAAAACTCAATTTCGGTCCAAATTAACTTGGTCCACTCTACGGTTAGGTGTCTCAATTGTGGAAAACTGGTTTTCTGAGGGCAAGCCTGGGTTTATTCGTCGGAACTCCCTTGCAAGCTGCAGAAGTATTTCCGTATTGCTTGAGCAACTCACTTCAGTGCTAAGATTTGACCAACCTTTGACATGTCTGACATAGAGTTATGCTGGACCATCAACCTCACAACGTCGTTCATAAAATTATCATTTAAAAATTTTCAACCTTTACTACAATAATTTACCTCAGTAGAATCAAGTTACTTACATTTTTATGAACCACACAGTGACATTGTCTGTTGCAAGGAGGGCTGTAGACAGTGTTCCATCTAAGGCGCGCAACTGAGCAATTGCACAGTACCGCCAGACAACTTGCACAGTGCTATCTCAATCTTGCGCACTTCCAACATTCTTAATTTAATACGGTATATATATATATATCGCATAGCCCTTCTTTAACAAGAATGCTTCACCGTTTGTGTGTCTGCATGGTTGCGCAGTTGCATGCGCTTCGTGCGCAACAAAACAAACATTTACTCAGTGTATAATTTTTTTAGAGGGAACACTGGCTGTAGAGCCGGAGCCAGGATCCTAAAAGCAATTTTGGATGGTTGGAGCCAGAACCGAAACTTGGTGGCGCCGGAGTCGAAAATGTGGGTTCCTGATCCACAGACATTTCTGTGAGGCAAGTGAATTGTACAAACACTACAATAGTTTTTAGTTTTTGTGTACCAAATTTTCTGAGCAGCTGGAGTCAGAAACGTTTATAGTTTGGAACCGGAGCACAAAAATTATATGCCTGGAGCTGGAGCCTGAAATTTGAGTTCTGGCTCCATAGCCCTGGTTGTAAGTCATTTAGAAGAAATAACTTTGTATTTTTAAACTAAATGAACCTTCAAATGTTCAACCATTTACAAGACAGTGGAATGTGAAGAGCAAAGACAAAAAGCTCTTACCTCATCAAAGCATTTGAGTGCATGCCAATCCTCAATCAAATCTTTTGACTTTGGCTTTTCTTCAATTACTAACTTTCGTCTTAAAGCCAAATTGTCATCCATTTCTTGAACAACTCTTCTGCTATTCCTATCTTTAGCACGTCTTGAGAATTCTTTGAGCAGCCACTGAAAACAGCAAAAAGGAATTTATCAATTGAAAACCTCGGCAGCTGGATTGATGGCAAGATATGCAAAGGGGGGTAGTTAACGTATCAGACATACAGTGCAAACAAATGACTAAAAATCCGACCTGCCTGTGAAATGGTTGCCTGGTATAACCACAATACCGGAATAGAGTCTAGCTGGAGTTTGTTTTTTTGCCATAACCAGAATATTGCATAAACACTTCACCCTGAGCTGAAGGTGGAGTGACATTTTATTTTTTACAAGACCTGGATAATACTGTACCTTTCGTTAATTTTATGCTGATAGGCTAATTGCTAAAATCCTGCAATGGCTTTTTTCTCTTGGTTGAATTGGTCATTGAAAATTAGGGATGAATGGTGGCACACAGGCAGTCTATGTTCTGGGTGGTGCATAGGCACTGCCAAACTGTTGTATCACAGGAATAACAAAGTTTTTTGCTTTTTTAGTTGCGTCAATAAGAAACGGAAATGACAAATACTGTTCTTTATAGGAAAATGTAAAAGACAAGTGGATATATCTTTGAAATGAACTATCCGCAATGTGCTTTCAGCCGAACTTGCAGAAACGCAGTGTGCTTTGGACCAACGGTCTCCAAATCTGGCTTGCGAAGACATTTTCTCAATGAGAGAATAATATATTTTGCCAAAAAACATGTTGGTTTGGTAGAGTTTCATCCAACAGCAATCACATTACGGTAAATGTCTGGCCCTTGGCCTTTTTTGTAGTATTTTGTGACCCTCACACAAAAAAGTTAGGAGACCCCTGCTTATGACTATTTCTAAACATGCAAATTGTTATCTTGCAAATTTACAATACATGGGAGGTAATTTGAATACTTGTGTAAAAAAGAAGTTTTTAAAATGTTGCTTATGGGGGGATTATTTTTGCTGGCTAATAAGTGAAATAGTGCCAGTAGTTGTTATATTGTGATTGTGCCTAAAGCACTCTGGTGAATGTTTCTGTTTAACACGATTTTGTTCAGGCGACTCAAACCACCCATGGTAATCACTCCTACAAAACAGCACAAACAATAGAGCAATGGTTGAAAAGTTTTTGCTACTAATGGCCACATCGTGTTTATTTTAATGAACTGCGACGCCATTGGGTGATTTATTTTTTGCTTTACTTCTGCTCTGCTTCCACTTATTGAGCCTAGTCTACTTCCGCACATCTATTTTATCTTCTTCCGATTAAATACCCTCACACAGCACACAAAGAGTTTTAATATGCAGCTACCACAGGGCAATTACAAATTCCATGGGGATGACCACACATAGAGGTCGCTTGTTGCGCACCCCTGCAGTAGGATAGGCTACCACCTAATACACAAAACAGCCACTGGCAGGCTTCAGATGGATGTGTTATTTATGTGAAAAATACACATATTTGATTTATGCACTTAGAAACATAGCCAAGCTTTTATGATACCTCATAAAATTGAAACCATTGGTTCTTAACTTTTTTTTCTACCACACCTCCATTAGGCACTAGGTCAATGTTTCAAGCTGACATGACTTTAACAAGGAAAATGGAAAAAAAATTTTAGATTCCCCTCTGGGCAAGCATGCNCTCCTAGTTAAGGATCACTGATTAGAACAGCAGGAATTATTCACCCATCTAACAATGTGAAGTAGCAGCTAGGGTTTTTCTCAGTCACGGATGTTGTTGTAACCACTCCGCTGGCGTTGCGCTGAATGCGCGGTTCACCACGAACGGAATGTGCGCGAAGAACAACATCACATGTACGTGGCGCGAACATGCAATAATAGAGTGATCCCGATGGAGTGATCTTGGTGAGTGACCTCCAATAATGCTTGTGAACCAGGTGAACAGTCGATTGTGCTTATCAACGGTGAAGACGAGAGTGATCTCGTCGGGTGATCTCTATTGTTGCTTGCTGCCACAGTGCGAAGCTTCGCGCACATGCTGCTCGGGCTTTCCGATCGCAACAGCACAAAATTTTTTTGAAATGACTGAATGCAAAAATCAATTTGGTCATAATGTCCAAACATATTTGAACTAGTGCACACTATTCTGGTGGGTTTTAAGACTTACACGGCATAAATGACTGATATGTCTCAGCGAAATAAATCCAAAGGTAACAGGTTCAGATGCCACGTAAGTGCCAAACAAATTGACACGTACCTTCTTTTTTTCATTTAGCAAATCAGTATCATATTCGCTTTCCAAGTTCAGATGCTTCACTTTTCTTCGTTTGACTTCCGTGGTATTTGCAAAACCTGACGTGTTGTTATGTTTTCTTTTGGAGTTGGAGTTTTGTTTCATTTTGCGATGCCGCTTTCGTTGTGACTTGAATCTGTTTCTTACAAGGTTCAGCCAAAAGGTCTGCAAGATGATTGCATAGCAATTAATGTAACGAGCTGTCAGCAGACATTGTTGTCATACAATTTTATTTTCTAACTGCAACACCTCATGATATTTCCAACACTTTCATCAGGAGATGTTGATGCATAACATCAACAAATTGCCTTGAAGCATTTGTGGTTTTAAGGAGCCCTGTTACTCAAGGTTGCCAGATTGGCTTTTTGATGCCAAATTCACAAATTTGACTTTTTTAGAGAAAGTTGACATTAAAACAAATTGTTTGGCTTTTTCTCCTCAAAATTTGGCTGCTTTGCAGGCAGTTGGCACATACTATCAAACTGGTGTCCTGGCTTTTAAACATCTTGCTGAAATGTGTCATCAGGCTTTTTTAGACAGTGCTTGGTGTATTTTCTCAAACTTTATCTGGCAATCTATAGAAGAACAAAGTTGTAGCATCTGGCAACCCATAATGACAAAGATCCGAGTGGAAACACTGTGGAAAATGTGGAAGATGAATATTTTGATATTTTTTGTAGAGCAGGGGTGGCAACCTGCGGCCCGCGTGAACATTTAATGTGGCCTGCATTAGAATTTTCGTTATCCAAGTTAAAACAGAACAATATGTCAAAACGAAACTCCATGACAACCAGACACGTTGACAGTATGTGAGAAGAAGTGTCTCTTGCTCCTGTCCATAGTCATGTCTCCTTTCACTTGGGAATATGAAGGTTAACTTTCAGCATGAAATGAATTCATTTTTGGGGCCCGCTAGCAATATTCCACAATCTATGTGGCTCGTGGCAAGAAATAGGTTCCCCATCCCTGCTGTGGAGTGTAGAGGTAGTGCTACAACTTTAATCTTCAAAAATGTCCTACAATACAACCAATAAGGAATTTTTAAATTTCATGTTATTTGATAATTACGGCTTTAGTTCAGACAGGGTTTGTTTTTTTTCTCAAGAGGTGTCTGGCAACCCTGCTGTGAAGGTGTATGATAGATCACATGCTAAGTACCAAGATAACAATATTGCAAGGAACAAGTGCTGACTTGGCTAAACCTTGATCCTAAAAATCTCTTGTTGTAACAAGAACAACAAATAAATGGAAGTGTTTACGTCTGCTAACGGTTTCGGGGAGGAAGACAGATGCCTTCATGTGGCCCTTCCCATTGCAGCATTTATTGAAATGCTCACCAAATATGTTGCTCTGAGAGCAACCACTACTACCTGTACTGGATGTGTTCAGTGTGGGCAGGGTAGGAATACGCCCTTCAGCTGAGAGGCTGCCGTACGCAGCAGCAGCAGAGAGGCTGCCGTGCATGACCCAAGACCCAACATACAGCAGAACACCGAGGGGCTCACTGCAAGATCACTGTTATTGAGCAGCTAGCCTGGAAGAACACAGCTTCCATCATCGTCCTACAAGAGACCCACTGCACAACCGCAGACAAGCTAGCGATTCCCAACTTCTCACGAGCTGCGTCAGTCCTGAGCAGGAAGCAGGGCCTTGCTACGCTTGTTTATGTGCAGTTGGAGTGGTTACTGGTTGATCGGTCCCCCGAGCAATCAGAGACTGAGTGGCTGTGCGTGGACGTCGCAGGATACAAGATCATTAACGTCTACAAGCCTCCACGCTCGCGATTCACACCAACGGCCATCCCGACGTTTCCCACCCCAGTCGATATGTTGGCGACCTCAACTGCCAACATGTTAACTGGGGCCTTCAACAAAACATCCCCTGATGGTGAGAACCTAGACTCCTGGGCAACATCCAACAACCTTTGACTGCTGTATGATCAAAAGGAAGCAGCCCGTTTCTCCCCTCACCAATGGAACGTCGGCACCGCTCGGACCTGGCCTTCGCAGGTTTCGGCCAGGACAGCCGACAGACGTGTTCTAGGATAGTTCCTGTGGTCTTAACATCAACCTTTTCTCATAACGCCATTGAAACTCAACGTGCCTGCCCACAGCAATCCGGTGAAGCGTTGAAACTTTTGCAAGGTTGATCGGAAGCGCTTTTGCCTTCTCACAAGCGAATCTGTTGAGAGATTGCCACCTCCAGACACATCAATCATTGTGAGGGCATACTAAGATTTTTGCGAGAGCCTGTTATCTGCGGCCAAACACTGTATCCCATGTGGCCGTCACAAAAACTATATGTCATGCTGGGACAAAGAATGAAAGACACTCTCCTACATCCGAGCAGCAATGGGAGACTCTGACATAACTGCTTCGTCTTTACTTTCTCCGCGAGAACAGAAGAAACAGGAGCGATGGGTGGAAACTGTTGATTCCATTGACTTCTTGCACTCTAGCCGCAAGGTGTGGAACATCTACAAACACACTGGCAGGTCTGGATGCTCCTCTCACTTGGCCCCGTCTCAACAAACTGCATCGCCTCGCAACTTGTGAGGAGCGGGGCACACAGGGCCAGAGGGCCACAAATCTTCAAGGATTATCATCAAGAAGCTGTCCGACCTATGGAAGATCCCAAAACGAGAGAGAAACAGTATTTCTGGCCTCATTAGGCCAGAGGAGCTTGCTGCTGCCCTCAGGCACCTGAAGCCAGAAAAGTATTTGGGACTGGATTCCATCTTCCCGGAGTTTATACCCCATGCTGGGTCGGCTCTCAAATTTTGATTTGGTGATTTCCTCACTTCCTGCATGTGCCATCTCAAATTTCAAAGAACTGGAGAAAAGCGCTAGTAGTTGCGATCACTGAGCCAGAAAAGCCATTGAGGGAATCAAAAAGCTACCATATAGTGTTTTGTTGCAGGACAGAAGACAAGACACCAATAGTTGAATGTGGCAAATAGTAGATAGTTACAACAACCACTTTCAAGGACACAACATTCATAAACCTACCCTTGCGAACTCCTTGGAATAACCAAGTGACCACATCTAAATCCAACAAGAGCATCAACAGCTTTCTTAATTCTGGAGATGGTTCACTGTGAAACAAGAAGCTGATGCATAAAAGGAATTCCTATGAGAGTGCTACAGACAATAGTCGCAGATATACCTTTCATATGTTCTCATCGCAGCCAAAAGAGCAGTGACCACAGCGCGCTTTCCTGCTTTGGTGCATTTTCCAGTACTTAAAAGAATTTTTGCATTAATATCGAACTGGCAAGCTTGTATAGGGAAATGTTGCGGTACATATTTGCACAAATTTGTGGAAAATCCAGCAGCGCTATTGGCATCTGACAATTCAGTGTTGCTAGCAACAGAACAAAGCGAAGAGATGATGATTGGCACAGGCTTTATATCTGAACCACCATCATCAAGGCATTCAATCGATAATTTGTTGTCACTGACACGTGCAACATTCGTGCTTGTCTCAGAAGAAATGCTTTGCGTTTTTTTAAAAGCAGTGTAAATTTTTATTAAATCCCCCATTGGGATCACCGGAAAAACTGTATGCAGATCAACCGGTCGAAGTGTATTAAGTGTGTTGCCACCAATTCGTTGACCTGCAAAAAACAAGAAAAAATATGTCAAAGTAATTATATTTTTATTTCACTTGTGCTGGGTGAAAAGGTTTTATCTGCAAATTTTTGTTATTTACTAAACACTTGTAATTATTTTATACTAATCATATCAAATAATCTGCAGAAAACTTTTGCCTATGGATGCATTGATGAGAATTATAATGAAGTGGGGTAAAAATATTCTCAATGTTGGGGTAAGAAGTAACTACCCCCTGAAAAATTCTTGAAAAGAAAAAAGTTTTATGTTAATTGGTGCTACAGAAGCATTCATTGCAACATTGTCTGTAACATATGTTTCAAGCCAAGTCCCCAAATAAGGTCAGCAGATTGTTTGAAATTTGATGGTGACATTAGATAGGACCAAAAGTTTCAAACAAATTTTATGAACTTTTATGCTGCTGTAGAAGTACTTAGCATAAGCAAAGTTGGCAATGCATGTCCATATCATTAAAAAATTTGTAAAAAGATATGAGATTTGACAATTACTTTTATTAACTATACACCTGACAACAGTGGCGCATCTAGCCTGGAAAAAAGGGGTCTGTCGTGGAAGGGCAGCTTTTCATATCGTTTTTCAGCATAAAACCACACTTTCTTTTTAAGACTAGAAATCAACCGATGAATTTTGCAATGTTGCCAAAGTATTATATCGGCAAAATTCCGCTGATAGACAGAATATTGGCAATATTTGCTCATAAAAGCCGTTATGCTAGTTTTCTGAACAGAGTGTTCGGAAACCCAAGTTGCTACTTCGTTTATAATGAATCAACGCAAATCCTCTGCACTGTTCCTTACAACGCGCGCAGCCCTCCGACTGCGTAAGTGGGGCGCAATATTCAAACCACTCCGCAATCGTCCAAATAAATGGTCTATGACGTAACATTCGCTCCCAGGTTTTGTGCGGTAAGCAGGTTGCCTGCGAACAAGGCCGTGGTTTTTGACGATCTTAGTGACCCAGGTTTGCGCAGAATTCCATGTTATACGCTTCTTCATCGCACTGAAATATTGTCTTTCAACTGTGGTTTGAGTGTTGCAAAATATCGGCATTGGTTATTGGCAAAAATGGCTTCACAAGAAGGTCGTGTTTTATATCATCTGGCAAAACCAAACGATTCTCTACGTACTTTCCTATATCTAAGCTGCTCATCATTGCAGACGAAGATGCAATTTTTTCATTATTTGAAGATGAAGTAATCGCTGACCTGTGTGAAATCAAGTGCTTCACTTTCATTAAAATTATCTCCACAATCGTTTTTTTGATTAACATCACAGCTTTCAAAATTATGTCCATGTAATATGGCTTCCAACTGCTCCCCTGCACTGCTTTCCTTTTCTGCATATTCACCGAGATTTGTATCCCTGGAAGCCGGTTCCACGCCAGAGGAACAATCTGTAATTTTTCCGCTCTTTTTTGGGGGCGACATTTCCATGCAGGTTCTTCGCTGCTATATGCTATATGGCTTACTGTTCCACAAGCACATGCTTTCACAGTACCACATATGCGTTGCCCAACTTTGCCGCACGATAAGAAAATTATTGTGATGCAACAAATGCGCTGTGACCAACGAGTGTAAAACGAAAGCTGCAGTTTTTCTGCATGACTTTATGATCATCGGTCCTAGTGCATTTGGATGATGCGACTGGTATCAATGTCTACATAGCTTGTTTGTGCTAGCCAAGTTTGATTGGGTCTTCAGACGTCATACCTGCNGAAAACTTGATTTTATTTTAAAAACTACTATCAAAAGTGGTTCTTCNGTGACAGACCCCATTTTGCCAGGCTANATACNCCCCTGCTGGGAGGAAAATTGTTCCAGGGAGGAAAAGCTGTGGATGAAAAAANCTTAAGTTTTTATTATTAGTTTATTCAACACATAAAACTTCAGAACTAGGTTGGTNTAGATGGGAATGTCAACAGTACGCATGCACAAGCTGCTTCATCATCATCGTTTGAGCCAGTTCTTTCAGTCCACTGCTTGGCTGCACTAGATCTCGGGGCAGGTGTTGAGTAGCCAACCGATTGTCTCATTCTCCAGAGCCGTCAGGCTCTGCAATCCATGGGGAGGTCGATGGATTGGACACTGAGGATAACATGGTCAACGGATTGATCTTCTACGTCACACTCACAAACCGCATAAACGGCCATACTCCATTTATGCAAACAGGAGCAGAAACGTCTGATACCCGTAGGGAGAAGGTTGAGCCAGACCCACGCTGTCCTTGGAAGGGATATTCCAGGTGGGTGGGTAGGGGATGAAAGTGTGGGTTTTCGTAATGTCCTCTAACCATTTCCGCATTCCATCGATGATCCATCCAGAACACCTCTGTTATTGTCGTCAGTTGAACTCGTGAGTTGTTGTACAGCGGGTACAAATAGGTGTCTCGACTTGAGATGACGTGCATTCCCACCGAGATGTCTAGGCTCCATGGCGCAGCGTGCTAGAGACAGTGTGGCTCCTTTACGACGAAGCTCAGCAGGATGGATGCCTGCGAGGATAGGAAGATTACTGCTCGTGTAGGATGCAGGCATCCAGTCACAGTTCGCAAGGCGTCGTTGGTGGCAGGGTCAATGAGGCGGGTGTGAGCATTGCGGCACCAGACAGGAGCGATGGTACTCTGTTGTTGAATGGAGCAGGGCTAAGGTGGCTGTTCGCAACGTTGTTGCTCCAGCACCCCAGCCAGTTGTCAGTGATACGTGAGCGTCTTTTGTTCAACGCTACTCCAAGGTATTTGGCTTCCAGTCCACATTTAGCTTCCTTGTTGTTGAGGTGGAAGACAGCCAACACCGCTTTTGTAGTACTAAGCTTTAACTTACACGTGTGGAGGTATTCACCTACAGTTACCATGTCTTTGATTAGCACCCCTTGCACTGTTTGTCAATCTCCACCAGCATGCATGATTGCTAGGTCGTTGGCGCAAATCAGACGTGCAGATGTTGAAGAGAAGGGATGCTAGAATGGATCCCTGAGGGACGCCGTTCTTGAGACGTCGTAACCTGCTCTGTTTGCCGTTAACTGTGGTAAGGGTGAAGCTGCGATTGCCAACCAGCTCCATGATCAACCGGACCATGCGCCTGTCAGGTAGTAATCGCAGCAACAAGCTACTTTTAACTGCAGTGACTGATGTTGTAAAAGACTCTGTTTGGTTCATTAATCGTTTCATTGTTTCTTCACAGTAGGTAGTGAAAAATTTTTGCAATTATCATTTGTGATCTTTGTTGGGGAGGAATTGACAGTGTTTGGGTTTGTAAGGGAGGAATGTGAAAAAAACTTTGAGAACCACTGGATTAGACAGTACTAAAGTGTGGTCACTGCCACAACCACGAGAAGGAAAGTCAATCTCAAAAGAAGTCATCCAGAAAGCCAAGAAGTTTTTTAATGCAGTGCAAACTGCAGAATCATGCCTGGAATGAAAGATCGTGTTAGTGTGGCAAAAATCAGTATGAGCATTTCTGTGTGTCCCCTTTAAAATCCCCGAGAGACTCATCTACGCTCGTGTCGAACCAATCATCGACTCATTGCTCCTTCGGGAGCAGGCAGGCTTTCGACACAGGAGGTCGACCATAGACCAGGTGACCATGTTGAAACAGGACATCAAGGATAACTTTACGGCTAAAAAAAGGGCCGGAGCTGTTTTTGTCGACCTCACAGCAGCCTACGACACTGTGTGGCACCACGGCCTCCCTGATAGACACATGGTCCGCATGATCATGAAGATGGTGGGCAATCGCAGCTTCACCCTCACCACCGGAAACGGCAAAAGAAGCTTTAAGCTTTACGCGGTTACGCCTTGTACCGCTGGTTGCTGAGGCATTTCATTATAATTCAACAAATCATGTTAACCCATAACCACTACGTTTCAGAATTTAATGATTCTATAGCATTTTTTTAAGCAAAATGTTA
>JGI24158J21664_10001398_pt1 | contig 27089 bp, 15 predicted proteins | sample Ectturendosymbi3_FD_21664 | JGI IMG/M metagenome (IMG submission 21664) | reverse complement strand
TGCCAAATCAACAAATTTTCCTTTGTTATATTGTTTTTCCTCATTGGCAAAATGTCTACGCGGGCCGGATGAAATGGCTTCGCGGGCCGTATTTGGCCCGCGGGCCGTAGTTTGGTGACCCCTGCTTTAGACGAACAAAACTCTTCTCAAGGATAGAAAGAGGTGACGAATTAAGCAAATTGACGAATTAGACGAAGAGAAATGTACACAAAAGATAGGGATTCTGCCGGGACCGACGAAAAAGTGATGAATTAAGCGAATTGACCAATTAAACGATGACGAATTAGAGGAGTTTTACTGTACTATTACCCGGCAACTTTATCAAAGAGACGTGAGCTGACAGACTGAACCAAGGCTGAAGTGGGAACGATTGCTTACTACAAGTTAATATTACACAACTTTCCTCTTGTCAATCATTAAAAAAATTTTAGCAATGTGTTTGCATAATCATGCAGTATGCAGTTTAAAATGGATGAGGTTGCATTCGTACACAATTCAGATGTCAGTCCGAAATAATCGTCAAGCCTTTTCAGGCATTTTGACGTGAAAGCTTGGCTGAAATCGGAGTCATCATCGGTCTATTTGCTGAAAACGAATATCATAGACGTTTAATTCGTAACATAATGAAAAGATTCATAGCTCTGTGTTTATATATGTGATTTTTCTGTTTGCTGCCATCACCGTAAAAATACCAACATGTCTGGTTGATATCTTTTCGTTGGATTTGCACTAAGTAAANTTTTTTTGTCTGTGGTTTTTGACCAGAACAAGCACAGTTTTGAAAATGGCGAATGTCTTTTTTCAATTTTGAGAAATGTAAACCCATGCNAACCTACAATTGTGTCATACGTTGGCACAAAACACGCGTTTTTCGAAAGGGCTTCTAAATTGAAACATCGTAGAGCCCTAAACATGAAAATCCCGAACTGGCGACCAAGTAACGAAAGTTGCTCTATGGTTTGCTGGACAAGTCTTTGTTGCACTGACAAAAGGATGCAAAAGGTGAAAGTTGGTCGCGAGGTTGTTGGCACGAGCGTCATGCCGGGTTAATCCTATTTAAATCTTACAGTCGCGACTTTGACGCCTATTGGCGCCAGCCGCTCTTTTTTAGTGGATTCAGCAATGACGTAATTAGGCGTCGTAGGTATCGAAAGTGTTACTATCATAGTGAATGCTACCTTGTGGCAAGTCAATGGCAGCACCGCTCGTGAAGCTTTACCTTGCATTCACCCAGTTTCGCCGAGAGCGAGACAGGGACATGCGCCAAGCACAATGGCAAGTCTTCAGTGCGACTCAAACGGGAATAGCAGCCAATCTTCTTGCCGTGGGTGGCGTTTTCTCAACCCGTTGAACTACTTAGGCGGTCATATTAACTAAATGTAATATACTGTAGACTGAGCGGCCTAGTCCAGTGTTGACTTATGCAAAAAAATTTAGCAATTTGAAAATTTTTAATGAATTTTCCAAAGCAGCATTATTGACTTTCTGAACTAGGTTAACGTAGCAAAGGTTTTTACTGCGATGAAAACAAAATCACTCATGATCTTGTGTGACCGGAATGTCGAAAAACGGCTGGGGAGACAGGTAATTTCGGCGATGAACATTTTGAAGGCAATGTGTTAGTGAATTTTATGTTGTGCATCCGGCTCCAAAATCAGCAGGTATCTCTGTGGGGTCTACATACACATCTGCGGCTCGACGTGCTTCACACTTTAAACTAAATCAAATATTTGTTTTAATCAAGACTATTATTTCCATGTCGGTTCCTTCTGTTTTTTGGAAATGAACAATTGACCAAAAGCTAGTCTGGACCTTCTCTATCGAACCTGTCCCTACGTTGAATTCTGGCAGATATCTTTGAGCTGTAAAGAAACCAAAATGACAAGACGTGACTGTAAATAAACCAAAATGACAAGACGTAAGTAACAGACGTACCTTCAAAACCTCAACCCAGCTGAAATCATTATTACAGATTTCAATAATATACCTGGCACAAACTTACACCTGCTGTTTTTTATGAAAAAGAAACAGGCTGCATCCCATCGAATTGCTCTCGTTTTGCACCACGACATCCATTCCCAATTGATTTAACAGGTTGATAACCTAAGAATCAATGTCAGAAATATTTTATATCACAAAAACAGAATCAAATTTGACTAAAGTTTGTTAAATCACGGCCTAGTTCACCAATCCGTCGTTCCATTCAAAATGTATGGTGTTATGCACTATGCTGATTCAATTAACGGCAGGTTTACTGAACTATCTTCCTACAGTTTCTGAATCAATTAGTTACCAAGATAATCTTCAGTATACTCCTAAAATTATTTACATTTTAGTTAAAGCAATTTTTTTCAAAGTCGGTCACTTTTAGAAACACGCGTTAACACGCACTTTTTGTGAATCGCCATGAAGGTCTTAGAAACTGTGGTTATGTGGTTAGCAAATGAGCTTAGCCTTAATCCAATATATCAGGCGCATACTTTGTCACTAAAGCGCAAACGTAATGTATTTGCCATCTCACCAAACTATGTGCAATAGAAATCCACAAAAAACAACGATCAATTTGTGTGAAAAATGTTTAGAGCAATCATATTAAAAAGTAAATAGCAACAAATTAAGACAACGAGATTGAAATTCGCAGGTGTAAGTAATTATGAGGGTGAATTTATTGGGGTCCAGAGTAGAAACACACAAGAAATTTACATGTTGTTTTGCCTAGCTAGCAACGAAATCCCAAACACATTAAATTAAACACCTGCTGGTTCGACACCTGCTGCTTCACGTATCGAGGGTCAATTTTTTTGCAAATAATGTTGAAGATATCGTTGAAAGAAGTTTGACGTGTGCGTTGGTGAAGTAATAGAAACCNATTGTCTATTGCAACGCCCTGAAAGCAGTTTTCAATTGTTCGCGAAGTTTTCTGAAACCTGTTAAAAATGCTAANAAGAAAAAAAAAACAATTATTCTATTCTCTTTTCCTATGACTCGCGATCAAACACAATTGCATTATGTTTTGCTGCCTGAGCAAAAACATATTTTATGATATATAGCAAGACTCTTTTGGTAACTGATTGCTCTTATGGTAACTGAGTTCCTCGTCGATAACTGATTGGTAGTTAATTGGTATTGACGCTTGTTTCACATTGCCTTCAAGAATTTGGACATAGTGGGCGAAAGCCACAAGACGGAGGAGGCAAGCAACACAGAAATCTTCTCAAACCGTAATGTGATGCAAGTGTTTGTTTTGATTTTGTGTGATTTACTTGCCTTGGATGAAATGAAAGGATTGATCAAAATCAGTAAATCGCAACGCTGAAGTTTTTCGGGAAGGTTTTCTGCATCTGAGACTGGTTCTCAAACCATACAATTTCTTTTCGCAACCGCTGGGTTTGGATAAACCTTATTCATTTCGTAGTCAAGTCCTGAAGTTGAATCAAGTTTGAACTTCAGAAAGGATGGAAGTTCTGCAAAGCAGAGCAAAGGAGCAAATAATGTATTTCGATCTACTGTAATGTCTAAACAAGAAATGATTCCAGAAGTTCAAATTACAATCCATCAGTTTCTGGAAACAACGAAAACACAAAAAACACTATATGCTGCAAACTACCAATCTTGCACAATGCCAAGTGCCAGACTGGGAGCCTTCGCAATTATGCAGGCCCTTCCAATGTTTTCAACAGCAACATCCACCGTTGTCATCAACAGCAACATCCACCGTTGTGAGTATTTTTAGCCCAGTCAACATAGTTAAGACGTTTCACGCATATCTGTGATGCATTTAATTTACTGTAAATCAATGTTCAGTGTCGTTTCATTCGAACTTTATTTATTTTAACATTAGGGCAAAATTGCGCTCGCGGGAAATTTCCATTGTTGATTTTGCTTTGCAAAGTTATGCTTTCTTAGTTTTGGCGTCTTGAAGCGGAGAGTTTTTGTAATATCAAATTAACTGCAATTTAAACTGCAGTATTATGATAAAGTTACACACGATAATTAAAGTTCTGGGATAGGCTTTCTGTAAGCTTTCAAGGAATCAGCCGACTGGGGTATATTTTCATCTCTTTGCGATGATTCAAACTTGCAAATATCTGTATTCAAGTAACTTCACTCCAGAGACGAAACAAACAAGGAGTCTATCGCAAATTTGTTATAGGAAATCCATTCCACGTAACATAACACATCGTCAGTCCACACATCTGCAGCAGTGCTAACAGCAGAAAAGTTAAAGGCTGAAACAAGGGCAGAGAAAGCAAAAAACCTCAAGATTGAAGTGGCCAAATTCCACAGAATACATTTTTGAAAAGTGTAACTGAACTTAACTACATACGTGCAACTGCGTTTCCAAGCTAGCGAGCCATGAGCTGCAAAATATAAAGTGTAGGTGACTGGTAGTGGATTAGTTCCGAACTTGGGCAGGCAAAGTCAATCTAACAAAAGATTTTTCAATGCCCTGCATTGAAAAACTGAAAGAAAAAAATCAGTTTCGTTAACCTGCTTGCAGTTTGCATCTGAAAAAACATTTGTCAGGTCGTCAGCGCCTGCAATACGAACGTCAAATCACACATCTGCTTAATCTGTGATTTCCTCGCAGTCCCACAGTTTCTAGGGCACGAAATGCTAACTTGACTATACCCTGATAATTTTATACGTGACCCACTACATTCACATGTGACAATCCAGCAATCTTCGGTGTCAATTCCACGGAATACTACAATGTCGTTTTGTGGTGTAAACAGGGGATTTTAACAAGAGGGGAAACGGGGGACATAATTCTCCAGGCGCGGAATTTATATGGGTGCGCTGAATCACTGCGGGGGCACTGAAATTCCCAACAATATCACAAGTAATTTCGTCAATACAGTACATTGCTACCGAAAGACCTCGTGTTCGAACTTGAGGACGTGAAACTTGCTTCTTGCTGCGGGATCCATCTAACCTCGGTACCCCTTTGGTGTAAACTTTGGAGAAGTTCCTTTTGGTATGATAAAATAATTTTATTATGCGTTCTGAATATTCGAGTAAACACATTACACCTTTCAGGCATTTTGATAAAGTCGTTTAAATTCAATTTTTCAAAATTCCATTACAAAGCACGAAGTTGTCGGCATGTTGAAAAGACATCGGTTGGAGTCACGTTTTATGATCGTTTCTGAAAAATTTGACAGAGCGTAATTTTATTTATTGCATTTCAGGCGTCAATAGGATCCAGTAAAACACTGAACCAATTACCAGACATACTAATGCCTCCAAACATACTTCCACCATTTATTCAAATAGCTGACAAAAATAACTTTTTAAGATTTCAATTGTTTGTAACTTTCGTTCTTCGTAAAAATCTCAAAAATCAACCTAAGCTCCGCCTGGTCACGCCTGAAAAAACGTATGTGGAAACATAGGCGTATGTGGGGGAGGGCGCCAGCAGCCCTCCCGGCTTGAAAATTTTCACGGCAAACGCTGTTTTCAGAGCAAGCGCAAGTTGCTCAAAAATCCTGAATGATAAAAGATATTTCAATACAGTGAAAATTTTCAGGACAACTCTGTTTTTCAGGGACAGCGGAAGTTGCTCAAAAATCCTAAATGATAAAAAAAATATATACTCAATACAGTGAATTCAGGGCACACTGTTTTTCTGGGGAAGAGCAAGTTGCTCAAAAATTCTTGATGTAAAAAGTACATTCAATGCAGTGAAAATTTTCAGGGCAAACTTTGTTTTCCTGGGCAAGCGTAAAGTTGCTCAAAAACTCTGAATGGTTGAAAATATATTAAATACACTAAAAAAATGGTAACCATCTTACGCCAGAACTTCGTACATTACTGTACATAGTACAATCACAGTATACGAATACGATACAGTACGTATAGGCACACTGGCATATGCATTTTGAGTGCGTGTTTCATTTCCCGAGGTGAAGTCTTCAGTACAAGCGGGCCGCACAGACGTGCAGATTGCTTGGTTCCTTTGAGTGCGCGTCTTTAAGTGCCTTGCTCAAGCGCACAGCAGCAACAACGCAATAACACAGGCAGGTGAAGGGAGTCAGACCTTCGATCCGAAACCGCCGCTTTTAACCATTGCGTTGCGCCATCGAAGTCGCGTACGTATTGACATCAGCAAAGGCAATTACCGTAAAGTTTCTTGTCTGGGAGAACACAACACGCAAGGAACTTCATCCCCTTGAGTTAACAAACAAGGTAACTACAGAATTTGCTATAACGGCACCTCTTGGGAATTGCATAAAGAACGTAATTGCCGAATCGACGTTATAAGCGAATTGAAATGCATGTAAAAGCTGCCATTGGGGCCGAACAAAATGTAACGTTATAAGCGAATTGATGTTGCATACGAAGCCGATATCCACGAATTCAACTGCGTAGAACAGATTTACAAGAGATTTCAGGCCCCATTCGGATTCAAATAAAAAAGTTAGTTTCAGGGAAATCGTTTACTTTTAGGGCAATTGTTATTTTCAGGGCACATTTTTTCCGCCCCTCCAGTAAAATGCCTTCCCGTACGCCAATGTAGTACAAAGGTATGTGCTTCAAAATCGAATGATCAGGACGAAGATGAATATTCAACGTACTGATCGAAAAGCCGTAGAGGATTGGTCACAATGATTCTCGTTTTCACTTTATCCAGCACATTGTTAAAGGTCGGGAGTAGTGCACACTTGCTTTTCTTTTCGGAAATCGGAAAATTCGGGGTCGCTGAAAATTGCTTTGATTTTTAGCATCAGCTTTCGTGTTGCATTTGCTTTAAGCTTCTTGTACTTTAGTCGAAAAATCTGCATAAAACTTTTATCATCTTCCTGTGATCCATCTTCTGAAAAACGTATTCATTTCAGATTTCAAAATTACAGTATTTTGACGATGATTTTTCGGGCAATTTTTTTCTTGAACATATACCTACAAAAGATAATTACACTTGAAGTAAAAACCACTGCCAAGGCTTTTGGTTTCCAACAGTGATTCAGAAAACATCAAAGTAGTAGAGAAAACATTCAGTTTCATTTGAACACTTGCGTCGGTGTGCTGATCACTCCATTTTTACATTACAAGCAGAATTTGAACTTTATTCATCACTATTTGAATAGTGATATTTTGAAAGACAGTGCCAGTAACTTTTATTTCATGCCCTTTCACGTCATAATGATTTTGTAAGTAAGGAAATTATTGTCAAAAAACTTTCGCCTAATTCAAGTTTTTTTTTTAATTATCAGCTCACATTTAGCATAGCGTTCGCTTTTCACACCAGAAACTTGTTATCTTTCTAACCTGCGAAGAACTCTTGTTCATAGAACAGCGTTAGAATCCTGAGTTTCAGGGCGGACGCTCTCCAAGGCGGTAAAATTTTCAGTTTTTCGCTGATGCTGCGCTGGTCATATATCAGGTTGGGGTGATTTGCCTCCAGTGTCACAGGTTTGTTAAATTTGGGTGCTCTGTCGGTTGTCCGCTTTGGGTTCTCTTTGGTGGTTGCTCGATGCTGGTTTTTGTCTTTTGAAGAAAAAGTATTTACAGCTGTATAAAAAACACTACGCTCGTGCAGCTACTCTATAAACACTTTCGAAATTAATGTAAAGCATTAAAATCAATCAATTTAAATTTTGAAATTCAATCAAAATACAGCGCAGTCCCCAAAACGTTTCTGCAGTTAGGTAACAGTGCCACAATAAGGAAAAGTCTATGTAATATTTTCAACAAAGGACTTCCGTGTTGGTCAATCTGGAACTTTCGCGAATGTTCGAATTAAGTGTGCCACGAAGAGATGGTTGAGATACAGTTCTCTTAGAAACAGCGTTTAACAGGTTATACTAGAAACAAACAACCGCAGTATTTGGAACAAACACGATTGTGAAACTGACAGTGACAAGGACCAGATTGCCTAGTCGCGGCACTCTTCAAATAGCCATGGCACCATAAAGAAGCCATCTTAACACGAAGCATACACCATTACTTTTGTCGAACAACCAAGTTCTCACTCTCTGGATATCTGTGAAAATAAATGGTATCATCTACTTGACGCGCAAATTAATATTTGGAATATGATCCTTCCCCACGTGAAATAATTATTGCGATAACTTTGTTTTGTGTTGTTTCACTCGGTCCGACGTTGCTTTCCGCTTTGTGTGCTGGCTTTTCTCTCAACGCAGCACGCTTACTCCCACCGCAACATTTAAAGCGAGCTCATGGATGACGGGTTTTACTCAAAGTTGCCCGAAAAATACTCCAAAGAAAATGACCTAAACAATTGCTTTTCGTTTCATGTTGGGCGCATTTGTTCAAATCAAAGCACTTCAAGCAACATTTTAGCTCAAATTTTCTCCAAACGTGCCAAAATTTCCTCTAACTTGCCCGAAAACAACTAAATAAAAACATGACTTCGACAAAAAAAACGTCTGCACTTCGATTTTAGGTGACATTTCTTTGTCCAAAATTCAACACATTTTGCCCGGATTTTCACCAAATCAAACGTTTTGGGAGTGCGCTTGCACCACCTGCAACGCCGCCTCTCACACCAGTGCTCCATATAATTGCATCCTACGCATGTTTTGCTAATTTTCTCTAGCGTTGTTAGTCATTTGACCACCAGTTAGATTAATAAATTTGAGTAGTTATTCGCCATAGACATTCAGCCAGTTAGATGTTTCAGTAATATTATTTATTTAAGAAAATGTTTTTCCAAATTCATAAATCATTGTGAGCAAATGTTTTGCTAATTTTTCTGATTTTATAAGTCATAGTTTCTTTTTGTCGCAGCTGGTGTTCTTTGATGTCAGTCATTTAGTGAAGTTGTTCTGATTTCTGAGCTTGTGTTATGATATATTGATTCTAGTCTTGAGATTGTTTATTTTTTCTGCTCTTACTTTAGCCTTTCAACTATTTACCCGTAAGCTTTGCTTGCAAATTTCAGGATTGAAGATGCGTAATTTGATGTGAAATCCATTTCCTATTAAAATTTGCTGGTCGATTCCTTGGTTACTCCCATCTTACTTCCCAATGCGTTAAATGTCATACATTTTCAAAAATATCCAAACTGTTGTAACGTTTCAAAAGAATTTAATGGCTTTGCTCTGCTCTCGTCACGCTTATTTTCTAACACAGTTAAAATTTTTGATAACAGCTGACTTATTTAAATCAGAACAACCTTTCCCTTTGTTTTGTGCCCACAGGCCTTCAAAGATTATTTTTATTTGGTGTCATAGATATATATAGGCGGATCCAGGATTTTTTTAAGGGGCAGGGGGGCTCAAGGACGAGTTCATCCGGATGTGTACTGACTGCACATGCATGGAAGCCCAACTGTTCAGGTAACTTTCTTTTACCAAACACGGTTAATAACTATAGCAGTTTTTATGGACTTGATTGGGGTCCCTAGAATTGAAAATCGGGTTCCCAGAATCATAGAAAATTATCATCGGGTCCCTAGAATCAGAGAAAATCGGGTCCGTAGAATCAGAGAATTTGGGTCCCTACAGGTCCGTACCAGGTACCTAACATTTTCCTAAAAAAAAAAACCTTGTACAGCATACACATTTTGGCTCAACTGCATCGTCACCATTACCTAGGCTTACTGGGACGTTTCCGACGCAGAAGCGGCCTTCAAAACAATTCAGAAAACATTCTCAAACTAATCTAACCTTGAAAAAGTAACTTGTTGAATGTCGGAAAAGTTGTATTATTAGCAAAACAAACGCAGGTCTACGTCTCGTGGGTAGACACAGAAAAAACTCGTGGGGCAGACACAGAAGTGATACAAAACTACGCGAAGAAGCCTGAAATGCTGCCAGTAACCTTCGTTGGCAGTCACTCTGTGCAATATCCATGGCGTATTGTGTTCGAAAATTGCAGATGTTCATGGAATATAATTTTATGACCTTCGAACATTAAAATTTGTTTATTTTCGGAAAATCTTCCGATATTTATTGCATACCACCAGAGACGTAACGAGGGGGGCAAGGGGCACAATTCCCCGGGCGCCGATTCACTCCGGGTGGGGGGCAAAAGTCACAACAATGTCACAAACAATTTTTCAAAACAGTATATATTTGCTTTCGACAGACCTTTGGTTCGAACATGGGGGCGCCACACTTTTTTATTGCCCCAGGCGCCGTCTAACTTCGTTACGCCTCTGCACATCACGATTGTGTAGCCAAAATGGCGAAATTTGTTTACAAAAATACCTGCCCATCCGTGGCAAACTATCAATCACAAAAAATTTAAAACAAAATGCTGTTGATTATCGAAATAATTTGATCATAGAAAATAACTTGAAGGTCGAGTAAAAAGTATGTTATTTCGAAAACAGGCACAACTTTCCCTCCCCCCAAAAACACGCTTGGGATGGGGTAGAGAAGAGTTTTCTGGTATGGACCAAAGTTTTTAAACGATGCCCAGTAATTTTGCACTGTGCCCAACATATTTCTCCAGGGGGGCCGTAACATTTTGTACGGAGGGATTCGTCTCCACTGCGCCTCCGCTGGTTACGTACCTGGTAGGAACGCCGTTCCCACACCAAACATAAAGGACGACTGAATCGTCTACAAGAATTTCCACACTGAATCGTCCTGTTGGACTATAGTGCTATACACGAGATACCTTGTCATTTATTTATTTACGCTGTTTCAGGCGGTACACGAAGAAATTGAATTGTAAAATCTAAATCTTCAAGTAACGTTACTAGTGCAAAAAGGTGTGGGAACGCCGTTCCCAACCCACTACACCTCTGCTGGCAGGTCTGGCGCTAATCTGTTGTCATCTTTAGCATAACCTACAGCTAATTAGCGTGCTTCATTTCAAGCCTACCTGACGTGGGCTACGTCTTACGGTTAGGTTTGCTGTTTTGGAATTTACGCTGCCATTGAGCACTCTAACCTAGCCTGCAGTTAGCTGCATTGTAAGTTCGTTGTAGCGTAATTTTAATACCTTCGCTTACTACAATAATAACATGAGCTGCACTAATTCATAACAGCTTGTAGGAAAATATTATGATCTGCAGCTTATTCAACTTTTGTCCACATTCTGCACAGTCCTGTCGATACAAGTGTCTTTGGTGGGCTTAGCCCCCCAAACAAAGCTCGAAGCCCCCAAATTGAAACATGAAACAGTGTAAATCAGTGGAGGTTTGTCAATTTTTAGAATGCCAAGCCTGCCGCACAAACGCAAAGCCTCCCTATTGAAACTTTCTAGCGGCGGTTCTGAATCTGTTGCTTATTCATCTTTTGTTCACACGAAGCCAAATCATACCCAAATGAAATACGAGTTTAAATACTTACGTGTGCATTGGGGCGACCAGACCAAAATTGTTGATGGGTCAAAAGCATAAAATAACTAGATATTCTAAAAATGTGGAAGGTCTTATGGCCCCCTGGCCACGCCTATGTACTCGGGGTTAATATAACGTATATGCAATGTAAATACTTTATGTAAACACTTACGTAACACTTGCGTATTTATATAACATTGGGACCATATAATATATATAACAACTTGTTTATTAGAAGTTTCATTTATGGTGAAATAAACACTTTCGGACTGCCCAAATTCAGCAAAATAAACTTTGTGTTTAATATTATCGACCCTATCCATGTGCAAGAAATGGTTTCATTTGAAGACTGTACAAAAAAATCAGCCCAATTTGCATTTCTTTGTCGGGAACCATCGATAAAAAACGTATTTGAAAAAATTTTTGGGAGGACTTCAGCCCCCTTAGCCCCCCCTGGTTCCGCCTATGATATATCAACAGCTTTTGCCTAATTTTTGGTCGCTGATTTCACAAATTCAGTCCGTTTTTCTCTATCAAGTGTAGTTTTCTACTGCGACTAGTTAAAAATAAAATATAGGCTATCATCAAAGGGTCGATTGTTGTGCACCCGCAACAAAAATTCCAGAAACACAACTATGGAATGATTTGTGTGATTATCCAAGGAAAGTTCAACATGGTTTTCGAAAATATCAAACTCTAGTGAAATACTTCAACCATCGGCACGTTTAATTGGGCAACAGTGGTCAGCTAGCATGGCAGCTTCCCACCTCTCTTGGTATCGCACATCTGTTTCACCCATATCCTGATGGAACCTTCCCTCTTGCTCATCATTTAGATCACCCAGATTTTAGGGGAAATTATCTAGAATTAGAAGATTGCATGAGAAAGAAAGCTTGATGCCTATCTTACTTAGCACCAAAGTTTTGATGACTGCTCAGTAAATTCGCGTGATTTTTGGAATAAACAAAGCAAATTGTGTCTAATCATCGCTAAAAGCTAGCTAGAGCACAAAAATTTGTTGTGGAAATAATTTTTCTGCAAATAAAAAACGTTTAGAAAAGAGAATATTTGGTATAATGAAGACCTGCTGCAACATAAGTTGCTCGCTGTTACTACAGAGCACAAAATTGCATTCGGTATATGATTGATTACATTTTGCCTTATTTGAACTTGCATCTGCTGTTTATTCAAACTCAATAAACCAGGAACGTTTAAACTTTATCTAAGCAATTTTTTAAAAAGTGGTAGATTGGTTCAGAACGTAATTCTTCATAATGAAAATGTCGTTTTAAAAAAGAAAGATCGTTTTCTTCATACCACTCCTTTGCTTAGAGCTACTAAAATCGCTATTCTTCTTTTGAAATCTGGAAGGAGCGTCTTGATCAGAATTGAACTTCAGCCATATAACCGCTGCTGTGATGGCAATAATGGCCAACACTATCAAAACCTTTCCAGAAGTTCCAACTCTTTTGCTGTTTGCTGAAGTCTGGTTTCCTGCCCAAAAGCAACGAAAGCAGTTAGTGAAATGGCCGTCATCCATCTTTTATGCCACATTGCAATTTGTTAAATATTATATTAGACATACATTCAGTGTGTTTATGTCGCATGCAATATTTCGTTTCAATCATTGGATTTGCTATGTTGTGCATTTAAATTTTATCGTCTTCAGATTTTTACGAAATGCCTCCTTTCAGTGGTCGCGTGCAGATCAGTTTCTTGACCGATTAGCTTGACTCGCAACGTTTACTGGTGTTTCAAACAGCGTTCTTTGAAGTGAATTAATAATTTGCGATTGAAAATCACGAAACGGTATACCTCTAAGAATATAGCAAATTCTCCCGACGACCTACTTTCTCAAGCAACGCCTACTTACTGCGAATGTTAACAAGGTCACTGAAACTGTCCGAATCGCTTTTCTTTATACGTTTTCCCATCGCGCCCTGGAAGGAAACAAAATTATTAAAGATGTGCAGGACTATTAAACAATATATTTTTATCAACTTGAAGAAAAAAATTCAATCGGAATAGTTGAACTCAGGCCTCGTCAGTCGGCCTCAATGCCCCTCTTAAAATCAAATTGTTCCCTGTTGGGTGTACTCCCCACCTTGGAAAATAATAGGGCTTGCTGAAATGAAGGTATTCCTGAGGACTCTATTTTTAAATGGTCTTTCTTTTTTTTCAAATAGCTACAGAACTTTTCTTCTTTATGTTTGCCACCGTTTGTTTGATCGCTCGCTACTAATAACTGACAAGTCTAAACCTCCTTGATTTTTTGAATGTGGAATAGTTCAAGTAAATTATTTCAATGTTGTCTGCATCTGCAAGTTTCCATGGAAACAAATATTTCTCCTCCACAGATTGTTGCTCGCTACAGTATTTTACTCCACCAAGTTCGTTGAATTTCTTTACCGATTTTGTGGATGCTTCAGCTGTCCACAATAGTTTTTGATTTTTCCCTTCCTGAATTGTTTTGCTTTTTCCTGGTTTGGTAAACCTTTCCTTATTTGTTATTTACAAAAATGAGAAGTTAGAGCTTGGTGAAATGTACACTGGATTCCTGCAGAATCTATTTTCAAATGCATTTTCTTTTTCTCAAAACAGCTGCAATACATTTTTCTTTCTCTTTGCAATGTTTTGCTAGAACGCGCAGTCAAAATAACAATCAAGTTTGAATACAATTGACACTAAAATCTAAACAGACTGAACTAATGCTTCGATGTTAATAAAGCATTATTTTGTTGCAACAATTTTATATTTATACAAGCTTCTTCAGTATCCACAAAATTTTGTAGCGAAGCAATATTTCTTTGATAGAACTATCAATTTACATGGCTTTGTAACTTCGCACTATTTATTTCACAAATACACCTAGCTGCCTTTTTACTCCTAATTGTATGGCATGGTAGAGTTTTTATAGGAAATACCCAATGAGGTTAATCGATCAATAATTTCACACAGAATTCGTGAGATCCCAGCTCGTTATGTTATTGCATTTCATTTTTCTGCGAGTACAAATGTGATAATTGAAGCTCTCTGAAATTCCAAATTATGTTTAATGTCATCTGCTTGAAATATGTTTTCTCAGTAGATTTTCATAATTATTCAAGTGCGAATGAAAACATTTAGGAAAAAAATGAAACCTGCCAGTCTTGTCCGTTTTTATCAGATGCAATATTATCAGCGCCACAGTTTCAAACAAAATGATTTTGAAGGGTCGAGAAATAATTGTAACATATCCAAATTTATTGAGTTAAGTAAGAAACCGGAAAGCGCTAAATGCATGGAAAGTTTGGATCCACAAAAATCGAACATTTCACACCAACCATTGTTAGAAAACACTGAGCGTAAATCATTTAATACCACAATGAGTCGAATAAATGTTTAAGTCAAATAATTACGTGCACAACGCCATGGTTTTTACCAGAGAAGGTTTTTGCCAATTAAATCCATCACCCAAACAATCGAACGTTTACTGTCACTGCGGAAAGTTAAAATTCTGGTCCATCAAAGTTAGCAATGTGTTCAAAATGCTGAAATAAGACCATGGAACTTCCATTATGAAAGAACTTACTCAGTGTGGATAGAATTCAAAGAAATGACTCCTCATAACGTTTTTCTCAAGATCATTTTTATACCACAATTCATCATAAATTGATCTGTCACTATTTTTATACAGACGAAAATCTTAAGGTTATTTCAGGGAACAGTAACTGGCTCTGAGTTATGATAAAAAGCACAATTTCCCACCACGTCTGATAGAGGAAAATTCTCATTTTGTAATCGTCGATTATTCTTCTGCAGCGGAGCCGATCATTTTGAAAATTTACTTTCTGCCAAATGTGGTATTGCGCTCTTGCTACTGAGCTTTCGCAACAATATTCTTTCTTGTTTTCCGCATACTTTGTGTATTGTTTGATCCATTTACCACTTGAGTTTTGCAAATGGGTGGAACATTTGATAGGAAAACGTCCAATCATAAGCTTACTTAAATTTGTGGCTTTTTATATTTTGTTTTTAATGAAACTTGTTTGCTTAGTTCATTGAAAAAGCTGCAATCTTCCAAGATTTTCACACCCGAAGATTGTGTGAAAATAAAGACAATCGTTAAATATCAGAACCGGCCAAGAGGATGAAGTAAAAATTATAACTTTTAGCTCAACGTTTTTATTTAAAAAAAAACACCCACTTTTCCGCCTATTTCACAGCAGATGGTTATCAGGTCTCCGTATACTGCCAAGTGACAAAGAAGGATAAAGCAATTAGTGTGACGTATTGAAAAGAGCTAAAGCAAAACATGGCGTTGCCACAAGGAACAAAACTAACAAACGGGAAAAAAGAAGGGATTCCGGGGTCAGAGGAAAAGTGTGTGCCTTCCGACTCCAACTCTGACTCCCAGCTTCCAAAATTTTCTGACTCCGAACTTTCTAAAATTGCCGACTCCCAACTCCGATTTCTTGGCATAACGTGCGAACTTAGACTGTCATACAATAGCAAAGAAGCGAGTACCAACTAGCATCTATGGGAATTTTGGTGCACAGCAGGAATTCTTTGTTTTAAAATGTTAAAAAGACACTGTAGCATTTCGAGTTGAAATGTTGAAATTTTTAACAGGCTCGACTTAGGAATTCTAACTTAGAAGTGCGATGTTAAAATAATTCAATTGGGCTTTCGGAGTCGGATAAAAAAATACCACTCCGACTCCTGGTGTTCTTAGAAATCCTCCGACTTCTTGAGCCTCCGACTCCACAACCTTAGCAAATAGTGCTTCAAGCCAGGTCGGAACCTAAACTAAAACCAATCGAAATTTGTAGCTTATTATAAGATTTGCAAATTTGGTGAAAAGCAAGTATTTCTTCTTTTTATCCATGAGGGAATGTCTGACGACATTTCATGAAGTGCATTAAACGCAGTGTTTGTCAAATATAACGCAAAACAAGGTCTTTTTTTGAAATCATTTTCATACGTAACAATTGGGGTTTTGACCAGTTTTTTTTTGCATTCCTGTTTCAGAGTATGCTTTGTTAGCGCACTTTTATCGGCATGGCAGTTGTTCATGTAGCTTAAGTGCTATTGTTCTGGGTTTATTAAATTTCTTCTTTGTTTCGCCAATGCATAGTGGGTCATAACCACGAGGGACACATAGAAAATAACTTCCTGATGGCTATGTACACCGATAGAATTCTTTGTACTGTTAAACATGCTACCAACAGTATCTGTGTTTTTCGCAAACGCGTTGATTTTGTGACTTCCAGGCACTTTCGTTTTAACCGATTCTGATAAGGAAAAACTACGGAAGTCCGATTAAGTGCAACTTTATCAGCAAAATCTCGACGTTCGTGGAGTTTCAAAAATGCAATCTTTATCGTCATGGGCGTCAGAAGGATTTTTTCTAATTGGGAGGTGCAATAGCGGATTTTTCCAGAGGTAGCCGTAAAGATTTTTCCAGGGGGGCCAAAAAGGTTTCGTTTTGCCTCTCGAAACAAATAAAACAACCTCTTTTTTGCTAAAACTTCATAGGAAAATGTCAAATTTCAAAAACCGGGAGGGCTTTTCCCCCCCGCCACCAACTTCCAACGCCCGCGTTTATCGCATAAGTTTGACAAGTCCTTTCAACGGTAGCCATTCGTTGAACGTTTGAAATTTCAGCTATCCGTTAAACATTCAAGCAGAAACAGTCGCTCTTTCGTCATACGGCACAAGAAATACCTCAGCCAGTAGGGTGTGCATGGAATTCAGGATGACTTTCACTCTTTTTTGCAAATTTGGGTACATATCCATGTATTCGTTTTCCACATCTGCAAGTGATATATTTTCAATTGATAATTTTGAAGAAGTGGACACCATCCAAATTTAACATGTTTCTTTGCGTAGGACAAAAACAAACTTATTGTCTTACTGTGGTAGCAAAAGTGTGTCTACAGCAAGCACTGTTGTCACTCATAAAAATGAAATGTATATTTATAGACTTGTTTTCTCGACGCAGATCCGTTAATCCACTCAGAAATATACAACTTCCTACTTTGAGATTGCGAGTACTTTGAAGAAACCTTTGCATTCACAATAGGCCAAAAAACTGAAAAAATTATTTAACATCGTGTTTCATTGCATATAAAACATGGAAACATTCTAGTAAAAAAAAAATTAGTCACGTGAGAAATTGAAAAATTCCTTGAATCATTGCTAGTTGTTGTAAAGAGGAAAACTTGTTCAACAGCTCACAGCAGCAAATATGTGTAGGCCAGCTATGTCCAACCCATATGCCTTAGTGAGCCTAAAAGTGTGTCACTATCTTGACAGGGGCCGCACATTGAATGACATATTATTGAGGGCCGCACATTAGATGGCTTACCTTGATCTGAGCAAACTAAATTTAGCTTAAACGAATATACTGAAAGTGTTCGACTCCTAACCGCAATGGAAACAGACGTTATAAATTGGCACTGAGGACCACTTGCATCTAAAATGTTAAGTTCAAAATTATCAAAACAAGGGAAGGTTGTCAGTATGGGATACTTTTACTACAGCAAAAGCTTAAGCTGGGCCGCACAAAACCCTCGACTGAGCCGCATTCGGCCCGTGGGCCGCGAGTTGGACATAGCTGGTGTAGGCTAAAGACAATAAATGCAAATTTCAAAATTAACTTTATCCACGTTTTAGCTGACACGCAATTCCTATTTGTTCGAATATCAAATAATCTGAACCAAAACACGTATGCTGCAACTGCAACATAACATTGAACGTCGGACGATCTTCTAATTGTCGTTCCGTGCACCATGACATCATTCTCGTGAGATAATATGGTGCATCTTCAGGTATTTCCTCAGGCGTTGGTTTGTTTATTCCGCTGATTACGCGTTGTTCTAAGATTTTTTGCAAAACCCTGGGCTCAGTGTTCAGAACTTCACCTTGAATAAACAGAAACAGGTGTACATGCAAGACAAACGTCTATTAAATTCAGAAAAAAAACACGTCAACATCTATCGCCGATGAAAAAGTGTCTGAAAGTTTAACACAAGATTTTCACAAAAACATGAAGCTTTACCTGTGGATGAACATACCAAAAGTTTTGCCGTATGAATGATATTTTGTTACAATTCACGCGCTTGTGTAGTTGTAAGGTAACGTTTTGTCATTGTCAGGTTATGCCGAAACTCTAAATCTAAAGTTGCTTATTTAATTTTGGCGCTTTTACTTGATGTACAGTAATAAAGCATGTTTTGGAATGTTTTTAGTTGATTTTCCTTGCTAAAATAAAACATGTTTTGGGATGTTCTCTTCATTCACCAACCTACAAATGCGCACTGCTGGTGTAGTCCAACAGTAACTACATTAGGACAGAAAACTGGATTGACTACGCAAACGACTCTGATACTTTTCTCGTACGAAGTAATGCATAAATTCCCTTGGTGGGGATTGGACCAGAAAATGGGCCAAATATCATCGTCCAATGTGTTTTACGAACAAAAGTGATTGCGCACAATAAAGCCTCTCCATTTAGGATGCAGTGATTACTGAATGAATACGCTTAGAGTGGACTCAGTAAATGGTCTCTCCTCAACAAATGTGTCCGCAGCAATGGCCCTTGTTACCCCTGTAATCGCAAAAATTGCTTTGTAATTGAAGCGACCAGTCCTCATTAATGTATGAATGACTTATCGCGAGTGTTACAAGAAGGATTGGTTCCTCTGGGCAAATATTTTGTTTACTTTCAGAAGTAGGTTCATTTTAGTAAATACGACGAAGTTCACTATTTTTGTTCGTAAATGTCACTTGCGTTCTTTTGAAAGGCCATCACGTTGACATCTCCTGCTGCTTGTCAAATACATCTTTTTGCAGTAAACCTGGTTTTATACACAAAATTGTCTTGATATTTGCAATAGTAAAGGAAAAATTAATTAAACACTCTTGAATGATGTAGAGTTTCTGTGTGGTATGAGCTATTCATCAATATTTTACCATGTTGAAAAAATTTACCCAAAACCAACATCTACTTAAAGGTTAGCGTAGTAGTTGAAAAACAACAAAAACATCTTGTCTTTCCCGTGCACTGTGTGATCCAAGAGAATAGAGGTTCATGTTGTTCTTGTACGGCTGGCGATCTGCCACGCTAGAGGTATTGAAAAAGGACAATTAGTATGCACAAAAGTACTTGTTGTAGACCAAGAAAGCTCGTATAACTGTCGAACCCGCCTCAGTTTATCAACTTCAACGCATTTCGCACAACCAATAGAGAGCTGCTCCTGGCCAGAGAGGGTGAATGAAAATGACCGATTCATGGTGACCCACAAGACATGTAGCATTTGGCTAAAATGACCCCACACCGTTTTCTTTTTGTGCACTGAATGTCAATCCACTCAACTATTAGTCAGACAAATGCGTTCTCATCCACTCTAATAAAACGTTCTAAGTCCACAAGGGTTCATCTGAAAAAATTGTCAAAATGAAACAAAAAATTGCTGGATGTCTTATGATCTTCTTAACTTTGGATCTATAGGCTAAAGCATAAAACCTTTGCTAAATCAAGCGTCGAAACTGAGAATGCATAGAACTTACCTAAACCAAAGGCGTAAGGAATTTTGCATGTCGCCAACTCCCAAATAAAAATTCCAAAGCTAAGAAAAAATATTTAAAGTAAGACGCTACATCAAATTAGAGGACAAACAAAATTACTCTCGGACATTTGATATTAAATGTCAGTAAACACTTTTATAAACCATCTTGCTGATGATCGCTTTCTTTGATGAGCTTCATCAGCTCATGCTCTCTCAAACGCCAACAATTTCATCATAACCGATGCTAATACAACAGTGTCGTCTCAGTCCCAAAGTGCAGTCTGATATACGCACAAAAATAGTGGACCCATTTACCACAGATAGTGACCAGCATCGCTTTCATCTATGCCAAGGGCGGTCCCATTTACTATTACAGGCCGTATGAATTGTGGAGCATAGCCGGCGAGACGCAAAAAATAATTCATTTTAAATTATGCCGAAATTCTGAATTTACCTTGCTAAAGAAAACAACTCTAGAAACCTGCCAGGAAAGCGAAAGACTACCTTTGACTAACTGTCTAGATATCTCCTTATCATGGAGTTTTCCTTTAAAGCGATGTTGTGACGTAGGTAATAAATTTTCTGATGCTGGCCATTTTAAATATTCAGGCTGGCCGCAGGTTCAGCACCCTTGATCGATGCAGTCTCAAGATCCCTTGATTAGCGATACCGTGTACCCAAGAAAGAGGATCATTGGTATTGTTATATCCCAGGAGGAAGAACGAACAAGGCCTTAGATCACATCATCGTCTCCCGAGGCTGGAGGTCTTCGCAAGCAACGCTCCTGTCTTTTGGAGTGCATAGTTGGGTAGTACGGGTCAACGTCTGCTGACTGCGACTTTTAACTAAAATTTAAATCTTCATTGTCGAAACAAAGTTGAACGCTCCATGATTCTAGTTGCATGAAAAAACCCACGGTTGCAATACGTTTGCATTTTTTTCTACAAAGTGGGTTTTTTGACCATAATGTTTGAGCCAAAAACACTGGAAATCCAATCAAAGGCTCTAGAGACACGCATTGCAGCTTAGTTTTTATTAAAATGTTGAGTCAAAAAATTGGCTTTTTGCGTTGGCGCCCAGAGCACAACGAACTGGTCCAAAAATGCGTAAAGCTACCCCTATTTTTACATCACCCACAAAAAGCTCAAAATCAAAACTTTCCAATTATTTCTCTAATCGATACTACAATACTTTCCGGATCTTTAGAGTGTTTGAACAGCTCTCTAGCTCTAGCGGCTGGAGTTATGGGTATATAAGTGGCTGCCACGATCGTACCTTCTACGGGCCTAAAGAGTATGCGACATTTTGAAAATATTTAATTTTTACTTTTTGTACTGTACATAGTTTGCTCTGAATGCTCTGAATGCAGTGAAACGAAGTCATGCAAACAAAAATTGTAGATCAGAGCTCTTCAACTCTTCTGTTCAATCGCCCCCTAAAGCAGCAGCTTTGCTTAAAAATCGCTTCCCACTTATGAATTTGATGTTGACTAAAATATTGTTTTAATTTGAAAATATTTCAATGCTCGGGAAACAAGCGTGCAATCTAGTTAGCACAAAAAAACGAATAAACAAAACGAATGCAATTGTAGCAAAAATGTGTCATTCATTTCTAGACGGTTGGTTCCAACCACTGCGAACCTTGCCCCAGGTTTTTTTCTGTGCGTTTTTTGAAAGCAGGTTGCAGATTAGTGAGCTTAAGTCATGGGGCGTTTCCACCGGTCCTGTTAATGTTAAAACGATTGTGGTATTTATTACGCATGTGCAGTACTTTACTGCTCAGCAACATGCGTCGTGAGAAACTCCAGAAGCAATAATAGCTTAACGTTTCCCATATTTCCGGAAAACGCTCACTGCACTTGATCCAAAAGTCTGATCATCAGTGTTAATGAAATATGGCACGGGTTTCATCACCACTTTAAGTTCCTGGATGTGAAATCGCATTCGCTTATGTTAGTTTACTGGCGAAAAGGCAATTCACTCAGCCACTTTCTATGCAATCCAACTTTCGGCGTTATTTCCACAACAGAAAGACTTCTTAGCAAGCCTCAAACTACTGGTGGCGTAAACGATTTTTTGGAATTCTTAGTTTAGCCAAGATAAGGGTGGTTACGCTTGTTAGTCTAAGTCATCCTTTTACTAGCCTACTGTACCGGTATACTCTGTGATGAGTCAGATGAACACAGTATACTGTAACTATATCCACATGCACAGTAAAACACTTGGGCTGACTGAAAAACATGATAAGTATGTTTTACAACTTACGACTAATTGTAATTAATTTTACTAGCCATTAATTGCTACGTATAGCGTCTCGCAATTATTTTCCCGTGTTTTTTCAAAAGAAGACACTTCTTCCCACTATTTTACTACCAAAGTTACGAACCAAAGTTAATGAAACACATGATAACCGACTGCAACTTGCATTGCCTACTAATAAATGTTTTGGCAATGCTCTACCGAAGACTACATGAAGTCTTGTTTCAAGGCAATTCTGCTAAAATCAACACATCCAGTTGGAGGGATTTGTCACAGTTCACAGCAGAAAATCAGATTAACCTAATCAAATATTTTGAATAAGGTTCTTAATCGCAGCGAAAGCCGATGTGATGAAGTAAAGGTAGCAATATGTCACGATTGGTGAACCATTTTTTAGATCGTCAAACAAATTGAAGGTTTTCCTCTTTAAGAATTGGAGTTCGGCCAATTAGGTATTTTCCGATAGCTATGTCAGTATTGGTCGCTTTCAACCAACATAAATACAATAAAACGAACTAATGCATTCAACTGTATACGAGAAGAGTTCAAAATTCCGCGCGCGTCGATTTGCCTACAGACTTGTAATGTTGTTGCTTGATGTCACTTATTTGACACTGCTCATGCATTGACTGGATCAACAAGCTACTGTACATGTTGCAACAGTTTCACCACTATTTCATTGAAAATTCATCAGAACCGCATTACTTTGCTCCCAACCAGCAACACTCTCCATGGCCTTGGACGCAGGATGGTTAGTCAAGTGAAGTGTTACACAGGACAATGTGTGTTTGAATGTTACATCACCAGACATTTATCTTGTGAACTATAACCTTTGTTACGAAACATGCAAATGCATCAAAATGATTTGGTTCCAAAGTGGCAAATGAATTTTCCATTTTTGGAATAAATTCATTATTTTGGTATATTCTAACCAGCAAAAATCGCTTCCCCCCTGGAAACTGAAATCACCCCCCAAATCTGGTATATCACAAAATCGCACCCATAGCCAGCGGGGGCAATTTCGTCCCTGTTGAATACCACTGCTGTAAATGAACGTCATAGAAAGCAATTTCTGATCTAATTATTCAGCGCCTTCACATGGCATGATTAGGCAAATTGTGGAACATAGTGAAATAAGCATTGCTGCAAAGACGCATTTCGCCTTCTCTAACGTCTTCGTCCTCTCACAGGACAAAGTGAGTCAGATTCACCGATTGAGCTTATAGTTTGTGTTTGCAGAGAGAGACACGTCAACAAAATGGTGCTGTGATCAGGATGTGAAGGTCGTGCCAGGTGCAAACTTCACAAAAAGAACGTGCGATCGGTGCGGCTCGTTGCAAAACATGAGGGGAGGTTGTTGTAACTTCTCCGGTGGTGGTGCGTTGTATGTGAAATTCACCACGAACGGGATGTGCGTGAAGAACAACATCCATTTGTGTGGCGCGAAAAACCAATAATAGAGTGATTGCGGTGTGTGATTTCTATTGTTGCTTGCTGCCACAGTGTGAAGCTTTGCGCACTTGCCGCTCGGGCTTTCCGATCACAATAATAGCAGATTGTGACTATGATACCAGTTTTAGTTGTATATTAGTTGACAAGCTGTATACTGGTTAGCAAGGTACATAATAGTTAATTCAGTAGTTCACCATTTAATTCAAACACATAAATGGAATACATCTTATTGCGATTATGAGGTTATATATGTTTTTGAAAAAAATATACATATGTATTTATATATATAATTGTTTGAAAAAATTTAAAGCTAGATCTCATATACTACTGAGTTACATACCGTAAAACACTTGCTCAGAATGGTAGAATCCAAAAAATGTAGTCTTGTAAATCTTTAATACTCACAAGCACTGCAGCTCAAAATTTTATAAATGAAATCCCGTGTTTTACAGTTACAGTAGAGCATTGGCGTTACCCTACTGCGTAAACAAGATTTCGTTCTAGTGTAATGGGTTCAAATTTGACCGGAAATTGAATGCGAGTTGAAAAATTTTGTTGCGTAATGTTTGATCAGCTCCTTAACATATATTGCTTCTTGTGCTTGCCATTATGATTGATTGTGAACAGAGTAGAGTAGTTTGGAAAATAAATCATGTTGGTGATCTTCGCCTTAGGTTCTCAAAGTGCTCCGTAAACCTCGGGGCTCCGCGAGCTATTCGTTTGCTTATTGAAATACCGACTTGGATAATTTTGCAATTGTCCAAAGAAGCAATAACGGCAACAAATACATCCGAGTCATTACATAAAGCACTTCCAATTTACTCAGGAACATCAATCGGTAAGTAAAAATGTGTTTTTTTTTGTTTTTATTTTTATAAATTTATTGTGGGGCTCCGTAAATTATGGTCAATCTCTTCATGGGCTCCATAACACCAGAAGTTTGAGAACCGCTGATCTTCGCAATTTTTCTGTAGAAAATACAAAACAATAACGAAACGCACTTTTCGCTGAATGTTCACAATTCGGCAAAAAGTCTGTTAACAAATTTTTCTGGAATTCACTCACAAAAATCATAATTTTTCTAAAAGGTGTCGATGAAATCTTGAAATACCACTAAACACAGACGGATCCAGGTTGGGCTAAGGCGGCTGAAACCACCCCTAAATTTTTTCAGATACGTTTTTTGATCGATGGTTCTCGACGGTGAAACGTCGATTGGGAGGATTTTTTGGATAGCCTTTAAATAAACCATTTCTTACACAGGGATAAGGACGAAAATATTGAATGCAAAGCTTATTTTGCTGAATTTGGGCAGTCCGAGTGAGTTTATTTCACTATAAATGAAACTTCTAACAAACTATTTTCTATATAAAAAATATGGATCTATTGTTACGTAAATACGTAAGTGTTTATATAAAGTATTTACATTACATATACGTTATATGAACCGCACATCCAATGGCGTAGCTAAGGGGGGCCAGAGGGCCACTGCCCCTCCAAATTTTTAGAATATCTTGTCATTTTGAACTTTAACAAGCAGTATCTCAAGCAAAATGCTGTTGCTCGCCGAAAAATCAAAAATTTTGAACCACCCAAAATTTTTNGCTGACTGTGCCACTGCGCACGTAGGTATTTAAACTCTTGTTTCATTTGGGTAAGATTGGGCTTCTTGAGGACAAAAGATGAATAAGGAGCAGACTCAGAACTATCGCTATAATGTTTTCGATAGGGTGGCTTGACATTCTCAAAATTGACACATATTCCAGTGATTAATAACGTTTCACTTTGGGGGGCTTGAAGCTTTATTTGAGGGGGAGCTAAATCCACCTAAACCCCCGTGTCGCTGGAACTGATCAGACTGTGGGAAAAAGCTGAATAAGCTGCAGGTCAAGCTATTTTTTTCTACAAGCTTTATGAATCAGAGCAGCTCATGTTATTACTGTAGTTAAGCGAAGGCATTAAAATTACGCTACAACGAATTTACAATGCAGCTAACTACAGGCTAAGTTAGAGCACTGAGTGACAGCGTAAATTCCTAACCAACAAACCTAACCGTAAAACGTAGTGTACATGTCAGGTAAGCTCAAAATGAAGCACACTTACCTGTAGTCTGTGCTGAAGATGACTACTGATTGGTGTCAAACCTGCCAGTAGGAGTGTAGTGGGGTAGGAACGCGTGGGAACGGCGTTCCCACACCTCTGCACTAGTAACGTTACTTGAAGATTTACATTTTGCATTTCAATTTCTACGTGTAGCGCCTGCAGCAGCATAAATGAATAAATGGAAAGTTATCTCGTGTATAGCACCGTTGCACGAAAGTGAAACAGGAAGGTCCAGTATGGAAATTCTTGTAAGCGCATCAGTCTTCCTTTATGTTTGGTGTTGTAACGGCGTTCCCACACCTCTATTTTGAGCAGTACACTCCTGCCTGCCAGCAAAAATTTTAGGACAAAAGCTCAGCTCAGCACGAAATCAAATGCCTTATAATCGACCAATATTCTGCTGTCTCGAATAATTTTTTTCAACCTGCTGCACAGTAGGCCTATTTCTAAAATTGCGTTACCGCGATATAGTGGCGTTTCGTACAAAAAAAAATCGAATGGATAAGAAGTTGGTCAGTGACTCACTGCAAACATCATGTTTCTAGCTGTGATGTGGAAAAATATTGTGTGATCATTTTTAATGCCCTTGTGATCCAATAAACATCTTCCAGAGCAACGTTCCAGCATAATTATTTCATTTGTCTCTACGCGTACCCCAAACGTTTTTTGGGCTGGAGGATTTGTGCTTGTTTTGTAAACAATATACCTTTTTTTCGAGCTTCAAGAGTTTTTTTGTGGTCAAATGGCTTGGATAAGCAACAGCATTTATTTTAAATAGTTTGTGATTGATAGTTTGCCACTGATGGGTAGGTATGTTTGTAAACAAATTTCGACATTTTGGTAGGACGATCGTGATGTGCAGGGTCGTAACGAGGTTAGATGGCGTCTGGAGCAAGAAACAAGTGTGGCGACCCCATGTTCAAACCTGACATCTTTCGGAAGCAAACGTATTGCTTTGAAAAAAGTGCTTATGACATTTTTGTGACTTGTGCTCCGCGCAGTGATTCGGTGCCCGGGAAATTGTGACCCTTGCCCCCTGGATACGTCTCTGGTGTCATGCAATAAAAAACGGAATTTCTTTTCGAAAATAAACAACTTTTCAAGTCAGAACGTCATGAACGTTTCCTCCATGAACATCTGCAATTTTCGNAAACAATACGGCATGGATCTTGCGCATAGTGCCAACAAAGGTTACTGGCGACCTGTCAGGTTTCTTCGCGTAGTTTTTGTGTCACTTCTGTGCCTGCCACAAGCGTTTTCAGGCGTGCATGTGTGTTTGTTTTGTGAATAACAAAACTTTTCCGACATTCAACAAGTTACTTTTTAAAGGTTAGATTAGTTTGAGCACAATTTCGGAATTGTTTTGAAGGTCGCTTCTGCTCCGGAAATGTCCCAGTAAGACTGGGTAATGGTGAGAATGTAATTTAGCCAAAATGTGTATGGTTATTAACCGTGTTTGTTAAAAAA
>JGI24158J21664_10001397_pt1 | contig 27092 bp, 23 predicted proteins | sample Ectturendosymbi3_FD_21664 | JGI IMG/M metagenome (IMG submission 21664) | reverse complement strand
ATATAGGATGATAGCTCTTTGGGTCCCCCAATGGCTTCTCTGGCTTAGGGATCGCAACTACTAGTGCTCTTCTCCAGATCTTTGGAATTTTGAGTTGGCGCATGCAGGAAGTGAGTAAGTCGCAAAACCAAGATTTGAGAGCCGACCCGGCATGGAGTATAAACTCTGGGAAGATGGAATCCAATCCTGAAGAGTTTTCTGGCTTCAGGAATTTGAGGGCAGTAGCAAACTCCTCCAACCTTAAGGGTTCAGAGATACTGTGACCCTTAGGTATTGGAATCTTCCATAGGTTGGACAGCTGCTTGTTGATGAGCCTGGTGGACTCATGGCCGCCGGTCCTGTGTGCCCTGTTCTTGTGAGGCGATGGAATTTGCCGAGACGTGGCACAGGCAAGAGGAGCGTCCACACCTTCCAGTAAGTTTGTTGATTGTTCTCCATGCCTTGTAGCTAGAAAGCGAGAAGTTGATGGAGTTGACAGCTTCCTTCCACCTCTCTTTCCATCCACGCTTCTGTTGTAGCTGAGATAGCAGGGACAAAGCGGCTCTATCAGAGCCAGTCCTCACTTGGGCTCGGATAAAGGAGTGATAGAAGGTCTTGCACTCTTTGTCCCAGCATGGCACATAGTTCTTCCGACAGCCACATGGGGTACATTGTTTAGCAGCAAATACCAGCTTCTCGTAAAAATCCTGGTATGCCCTCTGAATATTTGGTGTGTCTCGAGGTAGCAATCTCTCGACAGATTCACCTGTGAGAAGGCAAAAGCATTTCCACTTGGTTTTGCAAAAGTTCCAACGCTTCACTGGATCGTTGTGGGCAGGAACCTTGAATCTTGGTGACATTATGAGGGAGGGCCGATGTGACCGTGGGAACTTTCTTAGAACACGTCAGTTCGGCAGTCGGCTGTCCTGGCTGAAACTCATGAAGGCCAGGTTTGGGTTGATGTTGACGTTCCATTGGTGAGAAAAGAAACTGTCTGTTTTGGTTGTACAACAGTCCAAAGTTGTTGGATGTTGCCCAGGAGTCCAGGCTCTCACCGTCAGTGGATGCTGTGTTGTCTTCCCAGTTGACATGCTGGCATTTGAAGTCACCGACATACAGACTGGGGTGTGGAAATAACAGGACGGTTGCTGCAGTGAGTTGAGAGCGTGGAGGTTTGTAGACATTGATGATCTTACATCCTGCAACTTCTATGCACAATCGCTCAGTCTCTGATTGTTCTGGAGACTGATCGACCAGTGACCATTCCAACCGCTGGTGGACAAACATGGCAAGGCTGTGATTCCTGCTCAGAATTGACCCAGCTAGTGAGAAGTTGAGAATCAGTAGCTTGTCTGCAGTTGTGCAGTGGGTCTCCTGTAGGACGATGATGAAAGCCTTGTTCTTATAGGCTAGCTGCTCAGTGAGGGAGGTCTTGTTTTCAGTAAGCCCCTTGGTGATCAGCTGGAGTATGTTGGGTCATGGGTCATCTAAGGGTGTTGTATGACCCATCCCACGCTGAACACATCCAGCGTGAGCAGCAGTGGTTGCTCCTGTGATGGCAGATTTGGTAAGAATTTCAAGAAATGCCTCAATGGGGAAGGCCATGTGAATGCATCTGTCCTCTTCATCAAATTGGTTGAGTCTTTGCTATGTAGGGGTGTGCTTTGTTAGACACTGAGATGAAGATAGGAAGTTTTGTGATGTATATATAAATTTGTTTGCTTGATTTCATGAAAGTTGAAATGTGAGTTGCCATTAATTTCTATAGTCATATGTTTATCAGATGGTATCTGCAAGCCTGTCATGAGTTGCTTCCATTTTTATATGTTATTTGCTATCTTTTGTTTGGTAAGGCTTTTGATAACCTTAGTCCTTATTTTCATCATTTGTCATGCATACAATTTACCAGTTGTACATTTATGTTATTAAGGCCTTGAACCATCAAAGATTGTTACAGTCCATGCATCAACAAGAGTCAACGTGCACTGTGCATATGACAGCTTTGCTCAATACAAATCATCGCATTTAGGTATGTATTGGAATATACACATTAACACCAGAGTTGGATCAGTTGCAATTTGCATTTGAGTTGAATACAATTAATTAAAGATATTCATGTAATTGTAACTATGTCAGTTAAATTTGACACTTTTTTGTAATTGTAATTTGCTAAAATTTTAAAAAATTCATCAGATTTTCATTTCATGAATTTAACAGAGCTTGAATACATGCGTAAACAAAACCATTGAAATACTTGTCATATAACTTGCTGCAGTTGTGCTGAGTCAGCTGTGATTTGTCCTAGATGTTTTGTGGGTTATTTGGATGTTGTATAAGTCAGAGTGGTATCAACTCCAAATCATAGTTGAGACTTTGGTTTTGAGCATTTAAAAATTTAAAGGAGTATTTGTAAAATGTGCTTAAACTAAGGATCATGTACTGTAATTGATTCAATTATGTTTTCCACCATCAGAGATATCGGCACACAGTCTTTAAATTTTGTGGGTTTTGTGGCAGAAAAGAGACCGCAACTATTGTCCACCCTGGCATGTTAAGAAAAGTTATTGGGAAACACAGAGCTTCTCCTTTTCAGATGTAATGATTGTTGCATGACTACATTTACAGTAGACTGAAAATGCAAGGCCTAATTTATTCATTCGTTTTCATATTCTGCTTTTCCTCCAGGGAGAATCTTGGGGCAGCAACCACAGGAGCAGGGTTGGTTGGGTAAAACCTTTAGGAGTTTTTTCCTAGTTTACCTGGAAAAACTGAGGAAACCCTTAAAACTTGTATGAAATTTTTAGACGCCACAACAAAAGTTTTGCTTTAATTCTTTTTTGTGCCAATTAAGAGGTTGCTTGCTACCTTAAGTTATCTCAGAATTTAATTTTGATTTCAATTTCACAAGCCTAAATATGACTAATGCAACTGAAGTGCAACGTATTAGCTAAGCATCAATCAAGTAACTAGTTTTCATGCAAGTGAAGAGCTGGAATCAAGGAACAAATTTTTATTAGGAAATCTATTTTATGTAACACTATGCATTGTCATTCCAACAACCTTATTCAAATAGAATTGATTATATTTGAGTAAGGTTGTAGGACTTACAAAGTTACAATGCATAGTGGTACATGAAGTCGTTTTCCTAAGTTTGGTGATTGGTTCAAACTCTTCACCTGTGTGAAAACTAGTTACTTGAATATGCACATGTGCAAGTGTGAATAATTGCAAAAAGATGTAAGCAGAGTCCATTCGACTGATTCCTCAAAAGTTTCCAGCAAACTTAGAGCTTTAGATAGTTATTTCAATCATACAGTTTTTTATTCTGAATCCGAAACCTCAGATGCAGAGCTGTTCAACGTAGGTGATAGGACTATTGAAAAATTATTATTGATTGAGATAACATTGGCTCTTGATCCTTAGTTCTGTAATTTTTGTTAAGTTTATACCAACATCATTTTAGTTCATATTTGATGAAAATTGGAAAATCTGGTTGCGTACATTTTAGTAAAATTTTTCAAAATGGGATTTCAGGACTAAAAATGCATAGAATTATGTGAAAGTGATTTTCTGTTGGTGCATTTGGTGATAGATTTGGCTTTCTCACCTTGTAAAGACTAGCTAAATTTATTTTTGCAAGTCTGAATCATCACATAGTCATGACAGGAGATGCTAGCCACCTGATTCTTCTAAAGCAGTGATTGGCAAACTTTCGTTATGACCTTTCAGTCGTGTTTAAAGGCCCATGCTTATTTTTGAAGACCTATTTTCAAACTTCTGCTATTTTCGGTTTCCTATATATCATAACACTGCCATGCCATAGAATGACAAAAACAATGCGTCTTGAATGTCAGAGAATGTTCCATAGTTGTTACAGTAGCCTATATTTTAGCCCACGCAATCGGTACAGGGTTGTAGCTCTTGTGTATTACGTCGACCACAACACAAAAGTGTTGCATGGCCCCTTAAAAAGTGCCGAAAGGTCCACAATTGGGGTGGGGCCCACAGTTTGCCAACACTATTTCTGAAACTTGCAGCAAAGCACCAGCTTTAAATTGTTCTTTTTCGCTGCTGTAACTACGTATTGTTATCAACAGGGATCGTAAAGACTCATGAAGAGACATCTTTAAGGGGTTCCTTCATTGGACATGAACCCATGGGATTGTTCTGGGCAATGCAGTTAAATGCAATCGATGAAGTACGTCTATAAATACAATTGTAGTCCACATTGTCTCCTTGGTTGCAACGTGTTCGCAACATAAGAGGCAGAACAAACATCAGTTGCGCTTGAACATGAATATTAGAGAGATAACCCTTGCTGTTGCCTCAAACTGCACAAGAGATTATTTGCTGTATCCGAATAATGGAGTTCGTTGAAAGCCATCAAGGTCGCATGGAGCTCAACTGCAAAATTATGGTGTCAATGAAACACCAAAAATTTGCAGGAAGTACCACCTATACGAATACGAGCAGCGTGGATATGGCCAGTGGACGGCCAAGGTGAAAATCTTTGATCAGAAAACCGTTACAGAAACAAAAAAACGGTTCTATAGGTCTACAGCCACCCGGGACAACTGCCACCTAGGAAAACCGCCATCCAATACGTCTGCCACCTGGACAACTGCCGCAGTCCAGGGCAATTGTAACTCGGGAAACTGACACGTAAGGCATATTGAGTCCTTTGCGTTTGTTGCCATTAAAGCCATTCGACCTATGCAAGTTCCTGGTGTTTTAAAAAGTTTCTTCACTCTCGGTCCACTTGAAACGATCTTAACTTAAACTTTAATATTCTTGGGTGGAAAATTTCGTGTCGATGTCATTACATCTTCACAAACTTAATTTTTTATAGGTCTTCTCAAAATTTTCTCAGCAAACTCTCCTATGCGCATTATTAAATCGTGTTCATTCCAAGCATTCACAAAACGCGTTTTTTCTGTTCGTTTCAAGTTCTGTGCATTCTTCAACATAAGCTTTCGATTTGTAAGTTACATGGCAGCAACAGCAACATTGCAGCTCACTTTTGCTGCACTAAGTTGAAACGATAATATCGCAACACACAGGTTCTCAATCCCTGTGCCACGTGAATTCCCATACGTGCCCAACGCAACACACCAAACTGAATTTGATAGCTTGTACGTGATGTGAAAACGCATTATCTTAGGTGGCGATTGTCCTTGGTGGCAGTGATCCCAGGTGGATGTAGACCGGATACCACAAAAAACAACAAAGCCGCAAACAAGTTCTCACCAAAGTGATGCATACGCAACGAGAGCTCAAAAATCAAAGAGTTCGCAGAAAAAAAGAGCTCAGAATACCATCGTTCGATTTGCGCTGATCAAGACGGTAAGTGGTTTAGCCCGTGGTGCTGCCACCCTTCTGACATATTCGACAAAAATTAAGGTGATACAAACACAATGTTGTAGCGTCCCAACTCTGATCCCCCCAAAATGCTTACAGGGGTCCTCTAATGGTGATATTTATAAAAAAAGATTTCGACATGGCACATCCCGAGGCCGAATGGCCTTCACAACAAAATACCCTAATTTTATATTTTTTCGTATTTCACTATTTTTTTAGTTCCACTTGTAAACAAAATTTCGGCAGAACCGTCACCAGAAAGTTTTCAATTGGGGGCTTCATGTTTGTGCGGGGGGCTAGACGTTCTCACAATGTGTATTAATTCACAACACAGCATTTGCAAATTGATTATAAAATTATCAAATATATTCCCGCAAATACCCATTGTTGGCTCGTAGTTTGCAACTAAAATTTTTTGAACGATCTTAACAAAAGGAATTGGGTCTTAATCATTGTTATCTAATTAACGATTAAGAGATGTTGTAATGAAATGCAAATATTAGCAAAAATTTTGAAGGAAATCAGAAGTAAGCCTGTCATTCAGTTATGACAACAGTGTAACGGGAAGAACAAAGTTGAGGCCGGTCAAAGCAGTGCGCCACGATGAACGTTTCCTTTCATTAGCACAAATTGGTAAATTTTAGCATAAGCTCAAATGAATTTTGCTTAAAAAGTGTGCTCATCGTTCTTTTAGCTGGCCGAAATATGTATGCATATAAACCTTTCTGATGTCTTGTTAATATCCTGGTGCATGGCGCATGTTTAGATTAATAACATTGTGTATCTCAAATAGGCTGTAAATCTTAACAGAGAGTCTAGGCCTAGATGGACGCAGCATGGTTATCATCCATAATCCACTAACTGCACTACTCTGTTGGGACAAGCTTAGCAATAATTACTGAAAAAACTCTTCTAACTGTACTATAACTCCATCTTGCTGTCTGAATAGCAGGTTGCGCAAAAGCGGAACTTTGGTCGAAAGCACCAAAGGTATCTTGCTTCTATGCAGTACAAAATACGAGAAAACTACTTGTGGCAGGGGTGGCCAAACTACGCCCCGCCAAATACCTTACACATTTTTTAAGCACCACGTTTCCGACTGTGGACAGCAGTGCAACAGCATTGGCTGCTGCCTGTGTGTTGCTGACTTGTCTGCCGCAGCAGCACGTAGCTGCAAGTAGCGCTATAAAAGCGTAAGCAAAAGGTGTGATTTTATTGTTATTATTGTACTATACATCATAACAACCTATTGTTGCATAGCATACATTACGTAAATCGCACTGTATCCGGTCCACCAGTGGTCAGGCAGTCGCGAATTCGGCACTCGGGTCAAAAAGTTTGGCCACCCCTGACCTATAGGCTAGTCATAATACATTTTTTCACAACAATCATCACACAAAATACGTTGATCAAGTGGAAGCCTGACGTCTGCACGGATATAACTAGGCATGTAGCCTAACTTCACAGTCAAAACTCCAAGCAATGAATGCTAACGCTGTGCGCTCAAGCCTCAAATTCGTTCATTACCTCAAAAACGTATAAAAAATGATCAGGCGATGTAATTCTAAGTAACAGCGGCAGGGACTGCTGTCTTTAACTTACAGAATAGAATACGGATTGATAAAAACTTAACTGGTTTCTAGTGCTTCATATTTCAATTTTGGATGGTTGAAATTTTGTTTGAGGGTCATAAGCCCCCAAAAGTCCCCAGTGGCGACGGGAGTGAATTTTAGTCTCCCTGTGACAGCGTGCCCCCCAAATGACAGGTATGGAGGGCGGCTGATGCGGCTCTGTACAAACAGCAACTCAGTCCCACTTGAATACAAAACGTCAGCTGATGGGTTTCAGTTGCTATGAAAACATTTTTACAGAAGTTTCAAAATTTTCCCACATTCCAAATGGGACAGACTTTGTCAGTCCGTTTCGGGTCTATAAATTTTTTTTTTTTAATTTGATTTTGGTGACAGGGGTTAGCGGCAGGCCGAAGCCTGAAATTTGCTTCCTGCCAGACGATTGAGGTGAACGCTCTTGCCCATGGAGCGCTACGGCGATACCTCAGTGGCCGTAGGTGGACACTTCACCACTGAGCCATTGCCACCCCATAAAAATCTATGGGAAATCAGCGTTTGAAAATTTTGTGAATGCCAACTGAAGTGCAACATATTAGCTAAGCACTGATTTCAATCAAGTAGCTAGTTTTCATGCAAGTGAAGAGCTGGAATCAAGGAACAAATTTTTATTAGGAAATCTATTTAATGTAACACTATGCAATGTCAGTCCAACAACCTTATTCAAATAGAATTGATTATATTTGAGTAAGGTTGTAGGACTTACAAAGTTACAATGCATAGTGGTACATGAAGTCGATTTCCTAAGTTTGGTGACTGGTTCAAACTCTTCACCTGTGTGAAAACTAGTTACTTGAATATGCACATGTGCAAGTGTGAATAATTGCAAAAAGATATAAGCAGAGTCCATTCGACTGATTCCTCAAAAGTTTCCAGCAAACTTAGAGCTTTTGATAGTTATTTCAATCATACAGTATTTTTATTCCGAATCCGAAACCTGAAAGGCTGTAGTGTATATAATGCCATTTTCAGTTGCACGTGTTCCGGGTGGCAGTTGTTTGGTACAAATTGTCCTTGTGATAAGCGTCTGGGTGCATATTGTGCAAATGGCAATTGTCCAGAGGTGTAAACTTTTCAAGGAGGCAATTTTTCTTGGTAACAATCTGTTTTTTTGCTCATTTTTGGAATGACCGAAAAAAATTAGTCATTTCAGTCAGACTGAAAATATAAGGTAAAAAACACTGTTATGGCGAGTTTCAATAAAACTGTGAGACAAATGACCGAAATGTTTCAGTGACCAAAATGTTTCAGCAAAAATGGCTGAAATGTTTCAGCGAAAAAAGAACCCGGTGACATTTGTAAGTGCGGCGATTGTCAGTGTGTTAGCTGTCCCAAGTGGTGATTGTGGGCAACAGATTGCTAGTGGAACATCTTCGGGAGCAGATGAGTTGTGTCTGGTGGCAACTGAGCTTATCAGGTTTGCCACAATATAAGTCAATTTTTAGGCGTCACATGCAAATTCTGATTTGTCGCTTTATAGGTGACTATGATCTGACGAAACTTTATCTACTACATTTCTTTCCAGCAACTGGTAACATTGTAAATGTTGCTTGTGCTGATAGCATAACAAAAAGTTTTGTCATTTGTGTTGACACAAATTTTCAGTTGTGCTTTTATGGTTTTGACGAATTCATACTGCCGAACAAAACTTACACCATTCCGGATGTTTGTGATTTATTTCATGCAGAAAAATATCGCTAGTTTTCCACAAGGTGCTGTGAGCGACCCTGTTTTGTACAACCTTCATGTGTACGATCGTCGCATTGATGACATTAATCGTTTACGAGAATTGTCCGCAACCAAAGCTGTGGAAAGAGTTGCCAGTTCAGAGATGCGTCGAACATTTGTTGCGCCTGGAGTAAAACGGACAGAGGTTCAGTATAAAGATTTGATCGCAACGTTGTTCGTGCCCCCTGGTGAAGGTCCGTTCCCAGGTTGGTTTGCAAACCTTTTATCCATTGTAATCGAGTTCACTCATGAAGGTTTTGGTTTTCGCACTTTGGCAACTTTTTGTCGTTTACGTCCCACAGAGAATCGTGCAAATTACATAAAAAAACAACTTTTTATTGTGTGTGCGTTTGGTAATATTGTGGTTGTGTTTGTTGTTGTTTCTAATTTTTCCACTGACCTGAGGTAGCTTAAGTTTTTGAAATCAGTCAGTGTTGTAAACTTGCTAGAAATAGTTATTTTTAGGGCAACCAAAAGGCAATAGAGTCAAAACTTTTCTGCCTTTTTTAAAGTTTATGAAATGAGCGACTCCAAAGTTATTAGGTCAAAAAAAGTCAATTTATCGTTAGGTGAAAATCTTGCAACACAGCTTTTTCTATTTATCGATATTTTATTAAAGCTACAGCAACAGATATTGACATGCTTTTGCAAGTTTGATTGAAATTCTGACATAATATACTGGATTTTTTGCGACTTCCAACGTAATAACGTTATTTTGCCCACTACTGGACGATTGAAAGTACGCTAGACGTGGTAGTACTTAATGTTGAAGTATAGCAATGCAGAAGCTTCTCAGTGACTTCAGGAGATTTATTGACTCTGGATCTTTTTCTTGTGCGTTTGGATTGATTTTTGTCTACGGTTTGTTACCTGTAGTTTCGTTGGTCTTTCACACTTTTGAATTTTGTTTCATTTCAACAGAAAAAAGATTTTTAACCTATCGGTTTGATTTCTAATACACGCTTTGCATTCCGCGTTTCAACTGCAAACGCAGGAAACTGATAGGTCAAAATAAAGTCAGATTTGTGAATTATAAAGTCAAAATGTTACGTTTTTAGGTAAAAAAAATGGTTGCCCTAGTTATTTAGGTTACCTTAAGCTTCAATGATCAGCGAGTCAAATCCATATGATGAACAAAATAGCCGAGCTTCTACGTAGGTAACTACAGATCATGGTTACTGTTATCGGTATAGACCACGCCCTCTCACTCCCAGGCTTAAAAGTCGCGAAGATGATGTGCTAGGTGCTTATCTTTGAATGCTACGCGTTTCATAGCTTTTTCTAAACAATCGGGGTTGGCTAATTTTGAAAAACCTTGTTTCGAGTGTTAGGAAACAGTAAAAAACGCGTTTTGGGTAAGTGAAAACCCGGGTTGGGAACGGATATGACACCACAATAGTTGCCCAAAAAACTGCGAATGAAATGTCGTTATGATTAAATATTTCACAATGAGTTTTTTTCGCTTGATGCAGCGCTGCGAAACGGTGGAAATTTAAGATTTTCGAATTGTCTCTACGACGTGTTGAAGACCATCTAGCGACTGAGAAACGTAGTCCATATTTAGGCTGCGTCTTTTTTTGTGGTTTTGCAGCCCAGAAATTCGAATATTTCAGAACAGGTGACGCCTTTAAATCAAAGCGCATTTTAACGAAATCATCAAAGGTGTTTCAAAATGTCAAAATTACTAGCCAACCAGAAAGGGTATTTTCCAATTGTCTAATATGTCTAATTGTTATTTATCCTGTTATTTTCGTAATACGTTATTGAAAACGTTTGAGATTTAATACTTCAAACTCAATTTTCCACAGCACAAGTTATTTAGCTACAGCCCATTTATGTTGTTGTACTATATATATTCGGATTTATGAGTGATTTTCTCAGTTTTCTCCAAACTGTACACCATCAAACAGTAATCCAGGTGATAGGAATGTTACAATAGCCTCATCATTCGGATAAATTGCACTTTTTATTGCTCGCCACATGTACAGAGTGTAGTACTACCTGCACCTATGGTGTCATGTCAGCATCGCATTCTGTAGCTTTATTTTTGTATACTAGATGTTGTGATCCAGTGGTTCCCAAACTTTTTCTGATCGCGTACCACTTGTAGGTCCCGTACTTTCACCAGTGACCACCTTGTTCCAGGAAAACTCAATCCGCCAAATATCATTCGATCAAAAGTTTGGAAAATCAGAACTGACACAAATGCAACATAACAAAATGGCTGTGAGAAAGTTTATGGCCAATTTTAGAAACTAACAAAGGATGTAGGCTCCACAAAAATTCAGGAATTTATTAACAGAACACGACAAGTAAAAGCTATAGTTGTGAATATAGTTTTTGTGAAGAAAAACAAAGTATGCCTGTTCGCGTACCAAAAGGCCTTTGCGTACCACCGTGCATGTCTTTGCGTACCATTAGTGGTACGCGTACTACAGTTTGAGAACCACTGCTATAATCAAACATAGGTGTAGGAGCAGGCAATTTGTTGTGGTTGCAAAAAATATTTTGCCCTAAAAACTTCTAGGATCACAAAATAGAAAACTCCCTACAAATTTTCTGTCTGTTGGTGCATTGTATTTTCCTCTACCAAACTGCCATGGACTTGAAAATAGAAGATGTTGATTGAATAAGGTTCTAGGACTAAAGATACTTAGTTTTACGTAAAGTCGATTTCTTATTAAAATTTTTGCGGATCGATTCCTTGCTTACCACCATTGTGGAGAGTTTTCACTTGATTGTATCAGATTATTTATGTTATGACTATGCCGTGAGTCTTTCAACATTGTCTATTCAACTGCACATGTATGCAACAAACAGTATGGCAAAATCTGTTAATCCAAACACTGTAGGTAAAATAAATACAAAAGCTTTTTTGTACTGGCCTGGCATGGACTCTACTAATAATAAGTCGGTGCCCTGCAGCATACTCGATGACCTCTACGTACAACTAAAAAGCACATAAATAAAATGCTTTGTTTTGCCAAAACTTTCAAGAAAGTAAGTCAGTTACTCGTTAACTCTCACAAACTAAAACACAAAGTTACCTAAAACAGTTTGTTGATTTTGTACTCGTATATTTTCCGATGGTACATGTCGTATCGCTGGTATTTAACGAGCAGCAGATTTATTGCAATGGTCGAATCGACTGTATGAAGATGATAAAACCACCAGTCGCATATGAGGAAATTTCCTAATCATGACGTCACTTCAGCAGTTTTAGACGAGCTGTTTGACCGTCTTAGATGCTAATCGCCAATCCAACGCTAATTTAGCATTACTTGTAAATATTTTAACTGCTTTGCGACTACTTTCAATTGTGTCAAAGAAATAAGTTTTGTTTGAATAAGAGTTCAGGACCGAGTATGCCTAGAGTTGCGAGAAAGCGATTTCCCGTTAAACCATTTTTATCGACTGCGTCACTTCAGTGGAGACTAAATATTTGGATAATGATAAGTGCAAATACGAATCATCGCGAATTGATGAAAGCAGAGCCCAGTCGCCTTATTCGTCATAAGCTTGCAGCAAACGTAGAGCATTTAATTGTCAAAGAAGTAAAAAGTAAAAACCAGTTTTTAAGTTAATATTATTCAAGATCTGAAATTGCTATATTCTATTTTGTTCTTTTGAAATTAAGCCCTATGTTTGCCTTTTGGAAAATCATTGTGCAGCTTATTACGTGGTGCGAAGTTTTGTAGTTTTAGTCAAAGCATTTTTCAACTATCTTTTTCTTAATATCTAGTCGTTCCTAATGAAATAAACATTTATTTACCTTTTGTCCAAAGTTATTATTGATGCTTTTTTTACAGAAAACTGCATCAAAATGAGTAAACTTCGTCAAACTGCAAAAATCTTGTTTCACCCAAATTATTTTTGTTTGCATGTAGCATTACAAAAGCATTGTAACATTTGTGCCGTCAACTTTATTCTTAGATTTGACATTGACCTATGTCATGCCATTTTTGAAAGATGGTTTCTTGCTATATGGGTGAAAAATTGGAGTTGATCTATGTAGTAGAGTTAAGAGCAGCTAACTTTGACTTCATTAGTGTATTTGTTAGTGTGATTTTTGTTTGCAGCGGTGATTACTTTATTTGGTGGTGTTCCTGGATTGCGAGAGTACAAGAGTGCCCTGCTTGCTTCCCATGGATTTGCGTCGCTAACTTTAGCGTACTATGGAGTCGGCCACCTGCCTAAGAACTTTACGGACACCCACGACCTGTCTTACTTTGAAAACGCAATCGAGTTCTTGATGAACCATCCGTCGGTTTACAAAAGCCCTGGCATTGGTATTGTTGCGCTTTGCAAGGGCGCGCAAATCGCCTTGGCCATGGCATCTGAATTAAAAAACATTAGGTGTGTGGTTTGGATTAACGGTGGCATAAGTGCTATCATGGGAAGTTTGAAATACGGTGACCGAACATGGGCAGAAGCGGAAACGAAACCATATAATTTTTCCCACACCCAACCTAATGCTCTGGCCGATGTGTTTGCTCTCCCTAAACCGGGAGGTTTTACTACTTTGCCTGGATTTTTCGCTTTTCACGAAAAACATGACGTTGCCTACCAGTTCATTATCGGAGAGGACGATAAGTGCGTACCTGCTGCTTTCCTTGGCAATGAGATAGAAGATTTACTGCGGAGTGAAGGTCATCCAGATTATGAAATCATTCGTTACCCTGGCGCTGGTCACTTGCTTTCGATGCCTTACACGCCATTTGCAAATGTGTTTTACCAGAAGCCATTCAACGTATTTTTAAACTTTGGAGGTGAAATTGTTGCCCATAGTAAAGCAGAGGAAGATTCTTGGAGACGACAGCTGAGGTTTCTTAAAGAGAAACTTATCTGACGAACAGTTTATCGATATGCAAAGCCTTCTCGCTGTTTTATTTGCTAACATACTGTTTGCAGCGGTTGCACGTAGGTGCGCTGTAATTACCTTGGTGTCTGTGTTTGAATGCAAGCAGATGTCCTGTGATGTGAGAGGACCGCTAGACCTTGCGAGCTGCGACTATCTCAGATCTCGTTATTGGTGTGTGTTTTTCCTTTCCATCCGCCATATAGTTTTTGTTTGGTTTATCACCACATTTCCTGACGAGATGTTTTTTTCCTGTTTTATTCACTTACTCTTTTTGGAAAACGTTTACTTCGACATCCTCATTATAGCCAGCCTCGTGATTGTTTTTGCAATTCGCTACTCACACACTTGTCCAGTTGTGCACGTGTAATACAATTGTAAAGTCGTTGTTAATTTGCTATCGGCATTTCAAAACTAGTAGCTTGTACTTATTTTAACTTCACGCTGGAATAATATTTTCTCTGGTATCTTAGAAAAGGGACGGTGTTTCAAGTTCCACTTTTCGTGCCTCGCAAACTCTTTATGTTGATGAAGCTTTGCAACAGTTAGTTGTTGCTGGATTTGCCCACGCTACAATTTTTTCTGTCCCGTAGCAACTTGTGACTGTCCCATCCTGTTTTATAGAATTCCCGAAGTACATTATATCATGTGCATGTCTAATGTATAACCTCTTCAGAGTCGTGGCTAAGATACCCCGAATACCCCAATTAGGGGCCACAACTGTGAAGGACCACTATAAATTGGATGACCCGTTTTTAGTTTTCATCTATAAAGGGACCAACAACCTTGTTTTAGCGTGCCTAGCATCACTAAGACTTTGTGTCTGATACTTATTGTGCTGTGAGCATTTAATAACACTATTCAACTTCATAATAATCTTTTTGTATGACGTTAACAGCATAAAATTCCATGCGCTAGCTAACCAGGGTTGCCAGTGGCTCTTTTGGGAAGCACTTGGATCTAAAATTTATATTTGGCTTTTTGGGTCTTTTGCAACATTTTCGTTCCACAAATTTTTCTGGGAAAACAGTTGCGAGCGGCGCGTGGAGCTTGTCCCTGCCATCATAAAACGAGAAGCGGACAACGAAACCGTTGCCCAATGCGCTAAGGAGCACCCAGGTATACCCAAAGACAGATAGAGAAGGTGTGTGGACCTCGCGACTTGTCCCGTACAGTGCCCAGTGAATCTGTTCCTGTTTTCCACTGCATTTTTTACTTTCAACGTTTGAACCAGACACGAAGTCCACAGAGCACAACCACACACTGTCTCCACAATGCAGATTGATAATAACAGACACAGAACGTTTCGTAACGGCGTTGGTGTGGGGCCACAAGACTAAAGACAATTTCTTAACACTATTGTTCGCTAACTTGTAACACTTCGTACACTGCATCCAGAGTAGTGTAGGTCTACTCCAAGAGCATGGTTACAAAGTTTGTTTTTTTGAAGATTTTGAAATTCTTTCAAATTCTAGAGATTTTCCCAAGCAATGGGCTTTATTTAAATCGAAAAATTTGCAGCAAGTTGGAGAAATATGTAAAATCTTTGCATTTCAATTCAAAAATTCCAAAGCTCCAATTGGGTTCGGAACCCCATTAGGATCGTTTGAGCTTGAATAACATCCATTCCGTTCATGCCGTGGTGCACGGGACGCACAAACGATAAAAGTTTGGGAAGCATTGTTGCATGGTTTCTTATGTTTAGGTTGTAAAGATTTTGTGAGATTTGCTGTTTTTCTCATGTTTTGCTTGAAGTGCTGTAGCTAGTCTAGTCTACCATAGCATAGTGCAGCTGCATGGTTGTCAGGTATATTTTTTAATTTTCTAATCAAACACTAGTGATGAAAAATAATGTATTTGTACAAATTTTGTGGTTACATTACTGTTGAAAATCCTCAGCAGAAATCCGAGGAATAAATAGGAAAAATTGACATTATCATTTACGCGTAGACCTACAGATTTACTATAAGCTGAATTATGTGTTGTGTTTGTTGTATGTACTTTGACAAAGAAATGTCAAAAATATTTATTCTAAATTGTGTGTACTTACTAAAAGAAGCTAATCATTGTGTAGTAGGCTATGGTGTAGCCAAAGGGCAGTGATGGAGTCTAGAGACCCTTTTATGCCAGTCTCAGTCTCGAAGGTTTCAGGTCTCGTCTCGGTCTCGAAGGCTACAGGTCTCGAGACTTTGAATATGGCAAAGAAATGGTTCAGTAAAATTTCTATAATTTAACAATTTTTTGTTTGCTGTATTTGCAGATAAGAAACAACCAAAACATGTCGGAAAAATGCCACAAAAATTCAACTCGGAAGTGATGACGACATTTTTGAAAAAAAATTCGGCAAAATGGCACAAAGATTGAAGTCATGATTCTCGGTCTCGAATTTCGAGTCTTGGAGTTTTTGATGAAGTCTCGGCGCTTGGGCCATGGTCACCATATCTCATTTATACTTTGCTGCCTTCGATTTTGCCAATTTTGCAAGTTGAGTGAACATGGTGACGTTTTCATCGAAACGCAAACAATATTGAAATAACTAGTGTTTACTGTTTGGCTACTGATCTTCCATCCTGTAGCTAACTGCTTTCCACAAAATTTGACTAAACATTCCCTCAGGAAACGTAAACACGGCTTCACTTAAAAACGTTTGGGTGCAAAGCAAGGGCAAAGTCCAATAACTTTCTGAGCTGTATGCACAGCACACAACTCACCTCTGCTTCGTCTTTTAACCTTGTGTGCAGCACGGTAGATGCTTCAGCACTGTATCGGCTTGGATGTTGTAGCCACTTGTTAGCTCTTTTAAATTATCCTGTCATCCACGCTAATATTTCGTCGGTGGTTGCTGGACCCTGCAGCGAATGCTATCTCCATGCAAAAGTTTCCTCCCATCATCGCAAGCATACCAACATGACTCCTGCATTAACTCTCAAACCCACGCGTCATGTAAGAGCATCGAACACAGTCGTTGCGATCCATCGGTCAGCGTACCTACTGTGTATATTCATTTTACAATACGATCGTGTAGTGACTCTGACAAACTCCGTGCATCTAACATGTCAACAAAACCGCGGTGAGTTGTGTAATGTTGCGACCAGAAAGCCCGAGCGACAAGCGCGCCAAGCTTAACACCTTCACACGCTGGCAGCGAGCAACAAACAAAAGAGATCACCCGACGAGATCATTCTCTTGCTGCTTGTTCGCGCCACGTATATGTGGGTGTTATTCTTCGTGCACATCCCGTTCGTGGTGTATGGCACATTCAACGCAACACCAGGGCCAGAGGTTGCAACAGTGGTTATGCATTTGTTCGAACTTTGTGAAGTTGTTGGAAGCAATGTGTAATTGAGATATGTTCAATTTTTTTGCAAACTGCAATTACACAAGGACAAAAATTACAGTTACATAGAATATGTAATTAATTACATCTGATTGCGATGGTAATTTAAATTGATCCAACTCTGGCTATTATGGTGTTGTACTTGCTCGGATTTTCTTTGTTTGTACTACCAATCGGGAAGTGCGGGTTTAGATATTTTCACCTGCGAGTGGTTCATGTCGTAACTAGAATTAAATCGTTTGTCAAAATTTGTGATTGCAAAATAACCTCATATGCTTTCTTCATCTATAGACAGATTTTTTGATCGTTTTTGTTTCCGTTTTTTTTCTGCGAAATGAATACTGAGAACGTGTTGGTGCGAATCAAAACATGTGGGCGTGGCAACAGCCCATTTTCTCTGTAAACGCATCTTTCGTATTACCCACGCTAATTTCACATTGGATTTGCTATTTTTTTCGATTCACCTGCCGTTCTTGACTGTATAATTTAAACCATTGAGTCCAGCAAAGCCATTTATCAAATTATACAAGTGGCTTGTGAACGCTATGATGTGGATAAATATAAATGTTGCCTTGTTTTCTCTGGCGTTATTCTAAAAACGTGTTGTTGCGCTTGTGTACTTTCGCCATACAAACATCTCAAGGGTAATTCCCTATGTAATGATATCAATTTCCGCCTTTCTTGCTTAGGTATTCAGAGTTATTAGCTTCAACGACCAATTTCTGATATTGTGTAACGATGTTGCCATATGCTCATGTCTTTCCCGAACCAAGCATGGCGGATCGAACCTGCACTATATGTGTGAAAAGTAAGCACTGTGTAATTGCTTGTTTTAGGACGAATATAAGATCTTAATAAAACATTTCATAGGCTACAGCCGTTTTGCCATGTTCCTCGATACCAGGGGTGCACAACCGTTTCGCTACTGTCAGCCGCATTACGTTTATTTTCATGATTTACGGCGGTCAGTGAGTTCTGTTTTGCTTCCACGCACTGAGCCTACCCTGCTTTCACACGTCTGCTTGACTATCTTCCTACTAAATATCTCATATACAGTAGACAAAAGAGTTCATATAAAGCAAGACCGCCATAACATATATTTTAAGTAACAAGTGCACAGCCGCATAAATTTTTCCCGAGGCCGTACGGCCTCAGGTTCTGCACCCTACTCTACACCCTACAATTATTTTCCTGATATTCCCTACCTTACAGCCATGTTCCTCTGTAGTCTGTACCCTACGGTTGTTTTCCTGACTTTTTCTACAGTTCCACTTTCTAATGTCTGCAAATAGATTTGTTGATATTTTCTTATTTGTGACAATGGCTGCGTCTTTTGTAATTAAACTTAGTACAGTATATTTCTAATGCTTTAAATTAATTGCTAGTCCACATATCACGTTCCACCTAACGGCAATAGTCAAAGTGGTTGTTGGGTATCCTACAGGTCAGGCGGTTGTGTACAACTTTGCGTATGCTTTGTACAAAGGCTTTTGCTGTTTCCTGAAACTGCGAAGTACTCCCCGACTTCTTCATGTCAGTGGATTCAAGTTAAACAAAATAGCATTCGCTTTACAGAACGACATTTGCGTATCAGTGTTGGAATTCGACAATTAATAGAAACAATAGAACTAAGGGCCTTTAGTGCAGGCTAAGCTCTCTTGCTTCCATGTTGTCTTGCAGAGTGTTGTGGGTGCTACTTCAAGGTCTAAGATTTGACAGAATTGGCAATAATCTGTAATGTTGACTGAATTCATGAGGCACGACATCAAGAGAATGCCGGATTTCATTTACAAAAAATAATTAATCATTTTCATACCCGCTTTTCCTCTGGGGAGGTTTGTGGGGTCAGTAGCTCCAGCAGAACTCGAAAAAACTCAAGACCTCAGCTTTCACCAATATCAGACGGTTCTGTTTGCTCCAAACGAAAACGGGGCAAACAAGGTCGGAGATGTAGTCACTCCGTCTGGACCTTGGGCGACCTCTTGGCGCTTTCCTGTGGGTGTAGCCAGTTCAACTCGCGTCGCCAATCTTTGGGGTAACATTCTGGACATATGGTCGAACCAGGGTAGTTGGGATCTCTGTATGCGGAGGAGAAGTTACTCGAGATTAAGGCTTGACGAATTTTTACAGCTGCGCACTTAGTCGCGAAGTGTCACATAGTCTTCGGCAAAATCCCATCTCGGCCGCCTACACTTGAGATAGCACATGTTCATTTATTACTCCACATTCATGAACGTAGGAAAGGATAGCAACAAACACTGATTTAAAAAATGACAGCTTTGCGGTGTTTAGAAGTTCCCTAGTGGCCACAGTGCGATAAATCTCACGCGGGAAATCGTTTGGTTTGCCAATTTGTGTGACAATCTCACTGTTCCCACAGTCATGACTACCGCCACGACGTACTTGAACTTTACCATCAGGGGCTAGGAACTTTGTTTGGGGGCGGCTAATAAGTACATGTTTAAGACCCTGTTGAGAGGATGCAAGCATTACCAAACCGGCCTCAAAAATGAACAGTTTATCCTGCAACTTCCAACAGTAACACCATTGACTCGGCGAGTGTTACCCTACTGTCTATTTAATGGTGACCCCAGACCCCACACTCTTGTCGGAATCCAAAATCCACGTTGTACGGTTGTGATTTGAGAAGAATCTATACAGCTTCTGCCACTTCGCGTCCGCTGTGCGTTTCTGTAGTTCTCGGAACAAGGACGGTCCATTGTCTGCAAAGGTCTTTCTTTCATTTCAGTCCGCCAAAGCCTCCCACTACATGGTAGGACGCCCTAGTCCTGCACGCTTGTGTTAAGCGTAGACGCTGTTGGTCTTTGAAGACGTTAGTTGCTGACCACCAGGTGGTGATCGGTCGACAGTTCTGCACACCGTGTGACACGAACGTCCAACATTGATTGGAACAAGTCAGCTAAAGCTATGCACAAGTCATTTGGTGTCAGTTGACCCACGGAATAATCGCGCCAACTTCACAGCTGCTCATTTTGTCTCAAAACGTCGCGCCATGAGATTTTAGCAAAAATGCCAACTCTGCCCCATGTACAGATTTTTTTTTTTTATTAACGAAGATTCATGGGGATCGGACCACAGAATACTGATTAAAAGACTGACAGCTTTACGGTGTTTGAAAGCTCCCGTTTGTGACCACAGAGAGATAAAGCTTACGCAGAACTGCGAGAAACGCTTTTCCGATCCGTATGTCAATCAGGCCCGTAACCATGTTTCAAATTTTGCTGAGGCTAAATACATTTTTAGGGGGGAAAGATTTTTGTTTTTATTATATGTTTTAGTAAAAAAATTTCTGGCTACAACGAAATATGGAGTGTCACAGAAGAAATTAGAGGGCAATGCCCGCGAATGCCTTCCCGTGGTTGTGGGCCTGATGTCAATCTCCTTCATCTGCCTCGTCGCGTCAGTGACGGATTTACGTATAGGTCATGGCCTAGGGCCCTGCGCTTTTGGAGGCCCCGCGCAACTCTTTCCTACGACGATTCAATATTAACTAAAAATTTGCGAAACTGCGCAGAGGCATAACTTCACAATTTACTTTGAAACGAGCGGAAATGCAAATGTTTACTCTAGACTCTTATCAGCACAGTAACAACACGACGATATTGTGCATCTGGGCCTGAGGGAGATGCAGGCCGTCTGTATGAAAGCGGTTACAAAATAAGAATGAAAAACAAAAAAACGGTACTTTGATGTAAATTTTTTCACTGATAAAAAGCTCGCTACAACGTAAGCCCGCCAGACACTACAAAAATCCGATGAAAATCAATATTGTTGGTATTGGATCCTATGTTTGGTTGTTTTTGACTAGATTTCCCGCAAATAGAGATTGCTGGTTGAAGCTCTATATCAGAGGTCATATGCTATGATACAACAGTCCGAGGGCCGGACATATTACGTAATGTGATTGTTTCGGGATATGTTACATTTTGCCAAATCAAGAAATTCTTCGTAAATATATTATTTTTTCATTATTGACAAAATCTTCGCGGACCGTAGTTTGGAGACCCTGACCTAAGGCAATCACAGAACCAAAGCCGGCACAACAAAAGATAGATTTTTGAGGGAGCACTACACATACGAGGGGCACACTTTCCAGACAAACGGCCAAATAGGTCACACCTGTGCGGGGCCCCAAACACTAAGACGGCCTAGGGCCCCGCGTTGCCTAAATCCGTCCCTGGGTGTAGTGCTTAAAAAGTGTGGGAACTCACCCCATACTAGCCATTTCAGTAAAATAAGTGTGAGAATGCGAAAAAAGTGTGAGATCGCACCCAATAAAATAACCATTATCAGCAATTATGCTAAGGTGCCACGTTTATTTATTTTGTTTGTTCATGCGACGTTTGGAGCTACACATAGGAAATCTGACTAAAATACACTTCTTCAAGTCAGGTTATTATGAAAAGAGTTTTAACGCGTTCCCGCATGCAGAAAGTGTGGGAAGCCTGTTTTCAGGCTTTCCCGCCCCACTGCACCCTTGAATACAAACCCAAGGTACTCCAACGTCTCTGGCATGGAAAGCCAGCTGTTCTAATCATAAAAATCCACTGCACCGATCCGTGTGATTACAGCGGCCAATAGGTTTATTTGCGTCACTCATGACAAGCTTGCGTTCAATTGCAGGGCAATAAATATTCCAAGCTAGAAAACATTCCACTCGACATAAATAAGTTTTTTTTTTTTTTTTTTATAACCTAATGAGAGGTTAACAGTTGACTTCTCCCTATCCACCTATGCCATCACGTGTAACTTTCTTTGACCCTCGCAGGCAGCCGCAGGTATTGTATAGTGCTTGAAAGGACGTTGATTCAGGACTTGCTATATTTATTTGCAGTAATGTAGTGTGCATTGATGCGGTGCGTTTTCGTAGAATGTAGTACACTTTTACTTTGAAACTTTGGTTCATGTTCTTCTATTAATATTTTTTTTGTAAGCATCTTTTTGACTTTTGTAGTGTTTTTGCCATGCATTTTGCGATAACGACTAATCTGTGAAGGTCTTCCTCCATCGACTCCAGTGACTTTCCATGCCATCATGTGCAGCGGAACAATCGCATTTGAAAGTTTTGCTTGCTATGTTTCGGATGACCTCGGTATGAATGATTTTAAATTTTCTTTATTTTCGCCACGGTCGTCAAGTCTATGGCTTTTGTTACTTTTGATACAAATGGCAAGCGCCATGCCCATTGAGTTACGCGCGTCAACAACACATAACATAACACTTTTTATGATAAGAACTGCTTTTGGAATCATTTGGCCGAAGTGACAGGCGTATACTAAGTCTATAGATCTGCTTAAATTGTTACTCTCCTACTCAAGGTTAAATTCGAACGGCTTTGCTTGACACAGACGATGAAGTTTGTAAAAGTCTACGCCTTGTAACATACTGGCGCGACGTACAATAACTGCAATTGCGGTCATATAAATTTGATAACGATGGAATAGTGTGGTTGTGCAGTTTTTGTTACAAAATTATAGTTCACACAAGTGATGCAGCATTGCATAGAAGAAAACGGATATGTTAAACAAAGAATTATAGGCTACAAGTACAAAACGGTATTTATGATGTAGTGCAGATTTAAATTTGTTTAGTACGAAACTACATGAGCTTTTGAAATTTAAGTGTAGCAGTATGCCGCAAACTAGGCAGTTTCGTTCATTGCAAAAGCGGTGATATCAATAGCCTCATAATCATGTATGATACGTTGCAAATATAATGCAGAAGCTACAGAACAGGTGTCACCAACGTGGCGCCCGCGGGTCGCCCGCAAGGACCACGTAGGTCGCCCGCGGTCCTGTTCTAAAAATAACATTAGCATGATCAATGTCTTAGCATAATATCAACACTAAAATGATTGAAAGCAAATTGAGCAAAATTTTTATTTCAGAAGTGTGTATCAAACTAGTAGCCCTTCGCATTAATCGGTACACAGAAGTAGCTCGCAACTTCAACAAGGTTGGTGACCCTGCTATAGAATAACAACAGCAACGTTCTACACACGTAACAGCATTTTCTGGTTCCTTTGTCAAAAAGCACTGGCAAAAGGCCATGATGTCATCTAGACTAGTTGTTCTCAAACTTTTCTGCGCGTTGACACCCAATTAAAATATACAATTTTCTGTAGACCCCGTGGCCTAGCGCAACAGTTACTAATACAAGGAAAGTGTGTGTCAAAATAAATTTGAGTACTTTTTGCTTGAACTGCATGATAAAATGAGACGCAATCTGAAATTATGTTTAGAAGGGGCCATTCAGTGACACCCGTTCGACCCTGTGACTATTTATCGACCCCTTGGACAGTCCAATTCGCCCCTGGGTCGATATCGACCACTTTGAGAACCATTGATCTAGATAGACTTAACAGGAGCTATGATTTGTTACCGTATTTCATTTGNGCTTTGACCGTTGTTAGTAAGCTATGTCTTTACATACTGGTGTTTTAAAAAAACNAACTTTTCTCCATATACACCAGTGTTTCTCAACCTTTTACTTACGTGGCCCAGGTCACTTTTAGTAAAAAATAAATTGCCCAGTACCTTGTTAGCATAGGCTATGCTTTCATACGCAGAAACAAGCACACATTTTTCTAAAATAGCGAATTTATTCCTATGTGCCATTCAGTGAGAATGTTGCTGCTGAACAAAATCAGTGCGTTCCCNCGTTGTTGCGCGTCTAAAATAACTGTATTCCCGCATTTTTGTCTTAACGCCGTAGCNCAGTCAAACTGTGCTACACGACAGCAACATTTGCTAGTTCTTATTCCTCGTTTCCAAAAGCCATCAGCAGTTTTTGTATGGAAAAAAGCTCTTTTATTTTTTCTTATTATCAACTATCTTTTTTCACAGGTGTTGTGAATTTCGAGAAACATGAATCCTTGGGAGGATTTTATAGAGGAGTCGACCCCATGGGTTTGTTCTGGTCATTAGAATCGTCGTCCACAAACACGGTATATTAACACTCAATTATCTCATTTGAAGAATATGATGCCACCTTCAGTTATAGCTGTAGAGTATATATAACTCTTACTAAAAGCCTTCAATTTATCGATAAACTTTTTAGTACCTGCCACAAAAAGACCAACTAATGGAGCAAATCGTTTTGAGCATTGGAATTTTGAGGGCAATACAATTGTTCTTGACCAGAAAAACTTAATTTTTAGCATTGTAATGGCAACTTTGTCAAATGTGTTTGCTGCAAGCGTTTGATTTATGAAAAGCAAAAGTTTTCGCATAAAAAATCAACAGTGTGTTTCTCCGATGATGTGTTTCTATAAAATTGTTTATCTCAAAATTTCGCCAAAACATAACAGTGCGAGAGTAACCCACACTTTAAACAAGTACACTTTTTGGAAACCATTATGAAGAGTCAGCTTTTGAGAATATATATAGTGCACGAAGCACGTAAATGCGTCACGTGAAAGAACGTAGTGTGTTTATACAATTGATACAACTAAATTAGTTCAATGCATTTTGTGGTCATTAGTAGTTTAGACACTAATGAATTCGTTTTCGAAATTTAGTATTGAACTTAGTCTATCTACGTTATTCTCTTCGAGCTCCTGAAGTTAACGCATTTTCTGTCATTGAAAAATTTCAGCGGCAGCCTGGAAAAAGTGGCACTTGCTTTTATCAAAAATGCACTTTCATTTTGCTGAAAATTGTGGTGCTTTCAGATTCGAAAGATCAGTAAACATGATTTAGTAAATGCACGGGTCTAGATCTTAAAGAGTAGCCGAAAGCGTGAAATTATCATGGCATATCTGTTCTCTTTCTGAGAGCTGTTTAACATATTTTTCTCCCATTTGATGCTGCAGTCAAACAGATGTACTATACGGCCATGTCATAAAAAATTGTGATCAACACACAGCAATTTTAATGGGATTGTTTTTTGTTTTTTTCATGCGTACATGGGGTCGCAGCACGCATCAATTCAGTCGCTACACTTCATTGTCATTGGAAAAAGCTGTATTGTACGTAGGGATGCATATAGTGGAATATCGAATCCTTCGGTATTTGAATCCAAAATCAATTTTTTCGAATATTTAGATTCGACATAAATTTTAAATAAACGTGAAAAATTGCAAATTCAGCACAACAAATGGTTTCAAGAAGTTTTGCAGTCCCAATAAATTTTGCAGTGGTACTGTTTGCCTTTCTGAGTAAGAAAGAAAAAAACAAAGAAACACTCAACAGGCTCAAGGCACTGCGTGGTGACGCAACGAGCTAATCAAAAGGTAGTGTGATTCCCGATCGGCGTTCTAAACTCCTGCACAACTGCAATTTTTTATAAAACGTCCTCTGCTACGCCTGGGCTACAACATTTGTTTTCAAACTAGTTAAAGTGCAATCAGTTGTTGCGTAACGCACAACTTTTTTTGTACTTATTTCCACGTTTCCTTGGGCAAGAAACATTGTGAAAATTGCCTCTACCAGTGATCGTGCAATGCGAGTAATTGGGTTTGCAAATTACGGTAGCAAATAAAGTAGTCAACCGGAAACAGAAAATGCCGTCAGCTGCAGCGGGTCAGGTGTATACCGGCAGGTGTAAACCGATGCATAGCGCTTCACCAGACCGTAGTTACTGCGGGATGGGATTTGATATTCTGGATTCGAAATAAAGATTCCAGAAAGTCTAAATGTTCCATAATGCACATCTCTAATTGTAGGGTCAAAAAGAGTTGTTTGCAGCACTGTAGCAGGTTTGCCGTCATGGTTCCATCCCTTTTGCAATGTGCATCCTTCGCTGCATTGCGTCGATCACAAAGCATTCATTGACCAATATCATATAATTTGTGACAATATCATGCTGCACCGGAACAACGCGAAGACCAAGACGCAATCCGTAAGTTCGGAGTTTACAACCAGGGGCGACTCAAAGTCATAGCGGCACTCAGTGGCGATTCTAAGGCGGGCTGGATGGGTCATCGCTATGGCCTGTTAAAGGTGTAAAGTTCAAACTTCAGTTGCAGGAAAGGATCCACGATGATCACTTAACAGAGTTACAGAGGTCAAATTACACTGGCAACAGCATCGTGTAATATCGTGGCGTGTCTAGCCCTTTCAGCCCCGCGTGCGCCACTTTTCTTGCAGAGCTTTGCAATCCTATAACTCGCCAGGCGATTGAACTAGAGAGCTGTTCAAACCCTCTACGGATTCAGCAAGTCTTGTAGTCAAAATCGAAAAAAAAATTTTCGTTTTGGGTTTGAGTTTTTCTGGGGGAACGTCACAAGTAGGGGTGTTTTTGCGTTATTTTGGCCAATCTTTGCCTGGCCCTGGGCACCGTCCCAATGGGCCGTTTTTGGACTCAAAGTTTAGTTGAAAACTAGGTCAAAATCCGCGTTTATAGAGCTTTTGATTGACTTTCTAGCATATCGGGAGCGAAAATTATGGCTCATAGACCAAAAATTGACCAAAATTTTGCTCCCTCAAAAGTCACTCTTGAGGGCATTTCACCGCAGGCAATAACTCGACGTCAGATTGAGCTAGAGAGCTGTTCAAACCCTCTAAAGACTCGTGAAGGTATGTAGTTTGCAATAAAAAAAAAGTTTCAGTTTAGGATGTCTGTTTTTTTTAATGCTTGTATAATGATAGGATGTTTGTTATTTTTTGCTGACGTCAGCATTTTTGCCCGACCTCCCTTTAAGACCCGCAAGAGCCATTTAAATGACATACAATTTTTTTTGAGTTTAGCTGTTTTTTGGTCACTATTCGGGACTTTGAAGGGTCCGAACAGTTTTTAGCGTTCCTGGTTCCAAGATTAGGGCCATAAAACCTTTAAATAAATTTCGAAAATCCCTCAAAAGTATTGAGAAAAGCCCCTTACCAATTAGCTGTTTTTTGGCCTAACTTTTGAACCAGAAACGCTGGAAACTCAATCAAGGACTCTAAAAACGCGTATTCTGCCCCAGAATCCAAAAATACTGCGAACCAAAATATTGGCGCGTGAGATCGGATGACGACGTCATATAACTAACCAAAAAACATGCCCCTGTCATGATCCCATTGGCCCAAAACCCCAACCAAATTAAGTTTTTTTTTTTATTCTAACCTACACAACGCCACAAGTCATTACGGGGTTTGAACAGCTCTCTAGCTCAATCTGCTGTCGAGTTATGGCTGGCCAAAGTTTGCCCTGAAAGGGCAAATTATGCCTTTTCTGAAAAGTTTTGAATTAGGCCAAAAAC
>JGI24158J21664_10001395_pt1 | contig 27101 bp, 19 predicted proteins | sample Ectturendosymbi3_FD_21664 | JGI IMG/M metagenome (IMG submission 21664) | reverse complement strand
GCCTTGTACTACGTTCTGTTTTGTCTGTTTTTATCGACCTGCGTTCTGCAGAGTGTGTGTGCTCATACTATGGACTTCGTGTCTGTTCATAAACAAACAAATTAATTAAGCCTGCTTCTTGGTGATCTAACTTTAGTATGTTGTCTGATAGTCTTGTCAACATATATTTCTACTTCTCATTGCTTGAAACAGTTTTGCGAGAGTGTTCATCTTGCTTTTTCACCGCTCATGTTGTTCTGGGCGTTGATTATCTTTAAACTATGACTTGTTTGTAGAAAGTGATCGAAAAATGGATATTAGGATGTTTATGAAAAGCAAAGTCATACCGGATAGCCGAAGTGTCAGAAAACATTTCAGAAAAAAAGATTGAGAATTGAGATTCAACGAGCACAGACTAATGGGGTGGAAAGTGTAAAGAGTTTTGTGAACGTCCATTTGCATTGCATCGTTAACAACATGAAAAAGATAAGCAAAATTCGACGTTAACCCCCTGGAAAATTTCTGCGGACGCCCATGGATGCATTAATTTTGATCTAATTCTTGGGTCATAAAGTGTGGTGCTGTTTGGTTCGATTCTTCTAAGTCACTGAAAAACGATAAATACCAATGTTGTAAGTTTCCTTAACCTGTTTACTGAACGGAGGAACCAGCCTAAAATACATGAAAAACCATTAAAGGAGTGCTTTGATACTCAAGCGCGGGGCCCCGGGCATTTGCCCGGTTTGCCAAATGGTTAATCCGGCCCTGGTTGCAGCGCGTTGAGGCATATTTGTGCATCTGCATTTTTGCTGGTAGGGCTGTCAAAAATTTTACAAATAAGCTGCTGTTCAGCTTAGAAATAAATTCTGAAAGCTCAATTTCTGCCTAAAATCCTTGTTTCTGAACGAGTTTCTTGGCTTATTAAATACTCCTGTTATTTAGTAACTTCAGGTGGCTAAGATTTTTCAAACAAATAAATAAATGTATGTCTTTGGACTATCTTCCGTAGAGGACTTGATGTTTTTCTCTGATCCGTAGCTTTCTGCAACTTTGTAGTTGATGCTTTAGTCAGGCACAACCGGTGGTAATCATTTTGCTTTTGAGTTTAAATTTTTCATAATTACTTGTCTTTTGTAGTAATTGTTACTGTTGTCACGTTTCCAATAAAATTTTAGTATAATTTCATGCGTTTTGTAAAACACATTTTCCTGTCGACTGCTTAGCACGTTTTTCTTTATGATTTTGAAGATTCGTTATTCTTTACGTTCTTCAGTCTTTGTTCTTTACGTTTGCTATGTCTGTTCTGCGTTGTTAATGATTAGTCGTCTTTAACGAGTCTGAAGATGCTGTTTTTGGTATTTCATCATATTTGTAGCTTTAGGCTGAGAGTTTTTATTTTCTGCTTGAATTTGTAACAACTGCTGTTTTACTCCACCCATAAACGGCTAATTCCCTAAATTTTCCATTGCTTACTGATAGTGCTTTCTGTCTTTTAATACATTGAAAGCAACCCACCTTTAAACCTCTAAAGAACTAAGCGGTCATTGCTTTGCAGCTCTACTATCACGGGCCGCATAAACTTTGCAATATCGCAGGCGGGCCGCAAAAGAGTTTAATTCTGTGCTAAAATTCTAACTTTATCTTCCTGAGGAAAATCAGAATAGAAAACGGCGAGGAGCGCGAAAGACTTCTCTTGACTAACTCTGCAAACAGCTGCTTACCGTAGGGTTTCATTTACGCAATGTTGCACCTTAGGTAATAAATTTCCTGATGCGAGCCATTTTCAATGTTCACGCGGGCTGCATTTGACCCACGGGCCGCAGGTTTCTCGCTCGTGCGCTACAGTTTTGTTCCTGGTTGACATGGCAAGGCAGTAACTAGGAGAGGCGAGTCATCCTGAAAATGCAAATATCTATCAGAATCAGTAGTGTACCAAAAACATTCTTTTACAATTGTTTTGCCATATACGTAACTAAAGTCATGTCTTCGCAATGATATTGCAAGTAACACCAAAAACGTTGCAAGAAAATTCACGTTAGCGTCAACAATACCACAATAAACAAATTTACCTTGCTTGATGCCTACCCGTTGCCACGTATGCAAACCGTTGCGAATAACCTAGCTCAATACAACTGGTTCTCCAGCTTGGATGTACAGAACGCATATCACCAAGTGCCTATTCTGCCTGAAGAAAGGTTGTTTACTGCGTTCGAAGCCAATGGCCAGCTCTACCAATTCAAACGCATACCCTTGGGGCTGAAGAATGCCTTTCCCTGTTTTCAGCGTGTGGTAAATGAAAGTATTTCGAAGTATAACTGCAAGGGAACTTATGCGTACTTGGATGACAATACAGTATGTTGACAGACTCGTGAAGAGCATGGCGAGAATCCAAAATGTTTTCTAAATGCAGCAAAAAGGTGTAATGTTACCTTCAATGAAAAGAAAATACCTACGCCACTGATTCTATCAAATTGTTGGGCTACCACATTTCGAACGACATGTTGCAGCCAGATTCCGACCGTGTCAAGCCTCTATTGGAATTGCCAGTGACGAACACTGGCAAGGAACGCCAACGTCGTGTGGGAATGTTTGCGTATTACGCTCAGTGGGTCATTGTTTTTCAGAAAAAATAAAGCCGTTGATTGCAACGAAAAGGTTTCCCATGCGTGAGGAGGTTTTTCAAGCTTCAAAGACCCTGAATCAAAGACCCAAGTTGCCCTTAAGGTGATCGATGAAAAGTTGCCTTTTCTTTTGGAGACGGGCGCTTCAGATAACGCGATCTCTGCTACCTTGAATCAAGAGGGTCGACCTATGGCATTCTATTCGAGAGCCTTTAAACAAATGCGAGTTACATCAGTCAAGTTTAGAAAAGGAGGTTTGTGCGCTATTGTTGACGCCATTCGAAAATGGGCTCATCTACTTGGTGGCCGTCCATTCACTGTGGACGGATCAACAGTCCGTATCTTTAATGTACGATGTGCGTCACTCCAGTAAGACAAAAACTGAGAAGAAAATGCGTTGGTCTACGCAACTTAACGACTTTGGTTTTGAGGTAGTGTTTCGTCCAGGGAAGTTAATTTCAGTCCCTGACGCGCTTTCCAGGGCATATTGCGCAAGTTTGCATGAAAGTACTCTTTATACCATTCACGCGTCACTGTGCCACTCTGGAATTACGCGGGTGCATCATTTTGTCCGTGCTAAAAATTTGCCGTGTTCTTTAGCTGATGTGAGGAAGACCGTCGAATGTTGTTGCGTGTGTTCCGAGGTCAAACCGAACTTTATGTAAACCTCCTTCAGCTCAGCTCGTTAAAGCGACGCAGGCGTTCGAACGTTTGAGCGTTGACTTTAAAGGACCGCTTCCTTCGTCCACGAAGAATCGCTACTTGCTAACGATTGTCGACGAGTATTCTCGTTTTCCGTTTGCTTTTCCTTCCGCCAGTGTTGATTCGAAGACCGTGATAGCTCATTTTAACCAGCTTTTTGCGTTGTTTGGTATGCCTGCATACATTCATTTCGATAGAGGGGTCGGCGGTTTTTATATCAAACGAGTTGACGATGCTTTTGCGTCAGCGTGGTATCGCCTGCAGTAGAACGTCTGTTTATAATGCTCCGGGAAATGGACAATGTCAACGCTATATTTGGACAGCGATCAAACCTGTGATCAAGTCTCGGAAGCTGGACATTGCGCAGTGGGAATGTGTTTTGCCTGATGCGTTACATTCCATACGTTTTCTGCTGTGTACGGCGACGAATGCAACGCCGCATGGGCGTTTGTTTCATTTTACACGTCGATCGACATTTGGTGTGTCGATTCCCACCTGGCTGAGTGCGCCTGGACCTGTATTTTTGAAGCGACATTTACGCTCATCTAAGTATGACCCCATTGTTGACGAGGTAGAGCCTTGTGCATGCGACACCCAACTATGCTCAAATCCGATTTCTGTCTGGCAGAGAGTCGACAGTGCCTCTGCGAGTTATTGCACCCGTGGAAGAATTTGAAACCGCTTCACTTGAGCAGAACGAAGCAAACGCAGAAGTGGGCAACGAAGCAGCCCAACCAGTACATAGCCCGGTCGACGTTGTGCCGGGTCACGGTGAACATGCTGAAAATACTGTTAGTGATCCCGCCTTACCGCAGAGCACAAATCACTGCGATGATCGCACAGTTCTCCAAGACGGCGGTAATCGAGCCGAAGAAATCTTGCATGCAGACGCTGAAAAGTCACCTGCTCCCATTGTGCGCAGGTCTACACGACCACAGAAAACTGCGGATCGCTATGGCGTTGTACCGTATTAGTAGGTTTCGTTTGAGAGGGGTGGATGTGGTGCAATTATTGCATGCGCACGTGTTTGCTCGCGGGTATTGCTTGATTGGCGCTTCTCTGTACCATATCTTGCGTACTTGTTCATTCTGTTGCGACTTTGTTATGCGAAAATACCTGTTTGTGTCATGCTTGCTTGATCTTAAACAACTTAGTATGTTTTGTGTTTACGGACTAAGTTCAGTTACAGCAAAATAAAGCATAAATAAATAGGCGTGCTGTGTGCTAATGTTACAACACTGACAACCCTTTCAAAAACTTATTATTCTCTCTCAGCGCTTTGCGGATCTTCAGCATTACGTCTTTCCCTTTAGAAAAAATTTCATGCAATATCAAAAACAATTCGTACAGAGGTGGAGAACTGGACCCTTTTTATTTTTTAGAGATGCTCTAAAGTACAAAGCATATTTGGCTAAAGAATATTGGTATGGAAGAGTGTCTCTTTCAAATTGCAATGTCATGAAAATCCATTACACAATAGGCAGTTGTTTCCAAAACAGTTCTACCATGTGTTTTTACAAATCATTGATTTGACGCCGGTAACACCGGATTACACTTTTTGTGTTAAATGTTTCTATAAACGAACGTGATCATAAGAGATAACTTGTAATTTTGAAAGAGCTGCTGGTTTGACCTGTTGGTTTTCATGAAAACTAAGGGCACACACAAAATCAATTTGTTTTATTTGTGTGCGTCACATTAACATATGCAAATATTTTTGGAATGATCCAGGTTAAACAACATTTCCTTTTCCAGGTTAATAACAGAGTAAAAAAAACTTTGATAATTATTCATCACCAGAGTTTTGTGACTACAATATTTGTTAGGATAGCTTTTTTGTTGCTGTAGGTTATGCCACTCAGAATATCACTACCACAATCTAATGAGACAAGACGTCTATTTCACAGGTGTCGACCAGCACAATTTTAACGTTGGATTGGTAACAGGACTGACAACAGCATCATTGGTTGTGATATCTATGATAATTGCTTGTTGTTTTTTTACTAAAAGGTAAGGTTGTCTAATAGTAGTTCTAGGCAAGGATGTATTTGATGCTGTACACAAACAATGGTTTTAACTGATTAACCGTTTACAGTACAAATTGCAATGTGATATATCTTTAGAAAATAGCTTTTCTTTTTCTCTGGAAACAACTTATGAGGTTAGCAAACAACACTCGGTAACCTTGAAGCTGATAAAAATCGTACTGATGCGATGCCATGACTGATTGATATTTTTTTAAAAAAGATCGGAGACAGTCAAATTTCAACAAAGATCCCAGGAGCCGTCCGGAGCAAATGAAATTAACTTGCAGAAGGAAAATGATGCACAATATGAAATACCTCTTGGACGTCTACAGCAGAAGAGCTATGAAAGAGGTTTGTTAAAGAAAATAATATTTGTAAATTAAAACAAAAACTGGTGTAGTCTTCAAGAATAAGCTAGGTCAGCGTGGTCCAAACACTGGCACGATCTGCATGCCGTCCGCAGACAGTTTTTGTGCGGCCCTCGAACGCTTTCTGTATCCCGTATATTACGCAAGTCATAAATACATGGTATTAGCCACACAGTCCTTGCAAGTCACACATCATTGAAGTACACGTCGATTCAATATGTAACTATCATGGACGCAATTTTGTTACAAAATGTGGGGGACAGCTTGGTGTGAGACCAATATATTATGAAACCTAAAGAGAAAAATGTGAGGGGACATGACATATTATATCCGCACTGTCTGAAAAGTGAGGGGGACGTGTCCCCTACCTAATTGCGCCCATGGTAACTATCAGGGGTAACAATATATTTTTACAATTTATGACGTTACAATAGCTAACATCTAGGCTAACGCTGCAATACTCTGTGACCACAAAACATGCGTTTATTTTTTGTCTTTGTTGCAAGCATAGGCTCTAATTAATTTTTGAGTTAGATTAGATGATGTGTATTGTGGAAGTAATGAAGTAATATTTATTAAAGTATAACAAGAAATGAGTGTCAAAAGAGAAGAGTCATAGGAAAACAGAAAGTTAAAATTCTAACTGGACTTCACCAGTAGCAGTGGCAAACCAGAGTCTCGTGAGGTTGCAAGTAATACCCGTTCCGAAAGAGTTGTTATTTAATGAGGCATTACAGTACCAAACATGAGAGGACAAACGGGAAATACCACGTAAATTGTAGGTAAGCAATTTTGACATAATTGAAGGGTAACCAGGCCCGCAACCATGGGGGCAACCGGGGAATTGCTCCCGCTTGAGAGACTTTGCACTGAAGATGTGCTTCATGTTCGTAATTTGCCAAAGTGGTTTTTCAATTACGAAAAGATTAAAAAGCTACACAGGAAATAGAATGGCTGATGAAACTTGCATGCCTGCTTGCGTCTGCCGACTACGGAAATCAAAGGGGACATCGACTTTGTAACCAAAACCAAGAAACAAAAAATTATTTTGTTATTTTGTTGGTGTGTTGTGTATCTTTTTCTTGCAAAAAATTTCTAGTTTGAGTCGCAAACAAACCAACAAAAAACTTTAAAATAACCGTTGATTCAAAACTTGCGTTAGGCGTACAGCAAAAATTAGGTCTCTTAGAACAGCAAACTCGTCTAGCAATGGAGTTCATCTCTATGCAGCCCGCAAATTTTCCGTCAAACCGTAATGTGGCCCTTCATGCCCGCAGTCTTGTACTACCCTGAGCTAGGTATTTTCTCTTAATTGAGCGCTTTACTTTTATCCAGCTGAATTATACGCCAGAAAGATGGAAAATCTATGTTATTTCCTTTCAACAAGATAAATGAAGAGTATTTTCATAAACTAAGTTATGAGGCAATTTTAAGCTCACAATTTGCTTGTCGCGGCTTTTCATTGATCCAGGTTACACAATGAAACACACGAAAGACATTATATTTTTCCAAAACATGCTGTTAGGCAAAGGGGGCCAAAGTAATGAAACCAAAACCCAACTTTTAAAATGCAGCAAACATGTGAGATCCGAAACGCAACTTTGAAGTGCAAGCCTATTCATCTATGGAGAGTACTGAAAGTTTGAGACCTGTTAAAGCTACTGGAAGAAGGTTGGTAGAGTTATAAAATGAAGCACAAATGATTGGTGGCATCTCCGGTCTGAAACATTCATTCCTTGATTCACTCATTTTCATACCCGCTTTTCTGGGGAAACCGAATCGGGCGGCATTGCCAGGATGTCTCGAAATACTTCACGGTTTCAGCAACCTCTGATTACTCCGCTGGCTCCACACCAAGACGGGACCAAGAAAGACCACTGCACGTGGTTCTTGGACGACCTCTTGGTCGCTTTTCTGTGGGCGTAACCGGTAGATTTGCCCCGCCAATGTTGCTTTGATATTCTGGAGACATGGTGGAGACAACATAGCTGGGAATCTCTCCATTCGGAGGAAAAAGCGGCTTGACATTCAGGGCTTTAATAATCTCACAGCTGCGCAGATTTGTCGCGAAATATCACACTGCAAATATTTTGTAAGTCCGAACTCTGCCGCTTCAACTTCACCTAGCAATTTTCAGTCATTCCCAAGATATATGACCATAGGTGAGGTCCGGAACAAAAACCCACTGATATTGACAGCCCTGAGGTTAATGAAAGCTACTGCTTTGTCGCCATATCGTGATAAAACTCACCCAGAACTGCGTTTGTGGACAAGTTGATACAAACCAGACATCACGTACGGAATAAAATCGCGAGTAGGAAACGGCAAGTCGTAATGCGAAAAGTTAAATCCGCTATAGCGTTATTACTCCGTGTATAAATCTCCTTGTTCTGTCATACGTCATTCGTGAATACAACCCCGCGGTAATTGAATTTCCCGGCCTGTTGCACTGTATCACTGTGTATTTGGCTGCTCAACGCTCGCCCGAAGATCTAGTGCGACCAAGCAGTGGACAGTAACAACTCTACAGTAATAACAAGTCCAACTCTACAGTAATGACAAACCAGGTCTTGTAAGCTATTTTCTTTGCCAGGATAGCATCTTTCACGTACTGGTTTCACCCAGGGTTATTGTTTTATCTACCTTTCGCCAAAACAAGTCGTTTACGTCCACATACCCGAGCAGCTGATGAAGGTACAGTTGCTTTGAACAGCAGCAACACCTCTACGTCTGTTATGGATTCCGGGAGCTCGCGAAACAAGGACGACTCGCTGTCTGCAAACGTATTTCTTCAATAATTATCCACAGCGCCCTCCACTTGATTCGGTACGACATCCAAGTCTAGAACGTTCGTTTAACCCTGTTGGATTTTACGGACGTCAAGTAGACAACCAAGTGGAAATCAGTCAACACTTCTGCACTCATTTCCTGCCATGCATTTATATGTGTGAAAAGATCCCAATACTTCTAAATAACTGAAGTGCAGTATCGGCCAAGCGGCGTTCCCTGCTCACGATTTCACATATTTTTGATCTTTATCAACACTTTTTACTTTTAGGCTTGTGCTACCTACAGATATGAGAAATAAACTGTGCAAGCTTTTGCAGACCTTGCACATTCTCAAACGTCATCAAATGGTATTGACGAAAACGTTTATGAAGAAATTGATAACTTTCTACGATATATGATTCCGGCTACTTCTTTGCGTATTGCCTATAAAAAGAAACAAGAAGAAAAAAATTTGGGTTATTTGAAGGAGTTGCAGGTGACTTTTAACTTTTCAGTACCGACATTTGTGTTTGATATGCACTTTGGGTTGCAAGTAGCAGCACTTGCATTCAGTGGCGTGAAGAGGTCTGGTGATGCCCGGGTGACCGCTTGGTTGTATGACCCCTTCCAAAATCTAGTTTTGAGCAGTGGCGTATGGCGGTCATTGTTACTGGACATACGCTGTTTGTGACATCATAGCATAACGTCATATTCGTGTTGGCAAACCAACGTTTTGGCGAAGTTTATTGACACTGCATGCATATTATTCTACACGCAGTCTCCTTACTCGTTGTTGTATAATGCGCCACTGCAATGACTATAAATTATCAGCGCTCCAAGTTAGGAGACCGAGTAAAACACAGCACTCAACGCTACGACAGATCAGTTCATACCTACCAAAATATCCGACAACGCGTTAAAACAGGGTGGCAGAACACACCTCAGTGCTAATCCAGCGCAGTTCGCAACTGCAAAAACATCAGGCTCCGGGAATGTCTCGTCGAATATCAGTCGAGCAGAGAAGATATGCGGCTGGGATGGCGGACACCCAGGATTGACAGTTTGAAACATGGTGAACTACACAAAATATAAGTATCTACATAAAGCACGCTTTTTTATGCGGCATGTAAAACTACTGGGGGAACAGAACAGATACGGCCTCTGTGAGCATCTGTGATCAATCCGCCTGAAATGTCTATTTAATTACGAAGCTCCAAATGATGCATATATTTCAAGCATTATTGAGCGGCTGTGTTAGCGCACACCCAAGGTTCCACATCAAAAAACGAAACGGGAAACTAGTGACGCATCAAAATCAGCTAAATCCAGTAAGTTGAAATGAAACAATTTTGAAATTTGGATCAGAAAATAAATTAAACGTCCGTAGTTGTCTTTCAATTCTTTTTTTATTTTCCTTTAAAACACGATCTGGAAAAAGGCACGTCACTACCAATTTGATTGGGTATGCACCGCACACCTAGAGTATTGATCTTTGGTATTGAAAAATGTGAGAATTACTGCCATTTGAATACGTAAAGATTAGTCTTGACTTGCCAAAAAAAAACATGTTTCGAAACTTTTATCCCTGCAGCATGTGGTAGTAGCCTTGCAATAGGAAAATTCATCTATTTACAGCTATTCATTTTTGTAATTTCCCTCCTTGGATTCCCCTGCTTTGGATGTCCGAAGCCGTCGCCCCGTCCGCTTTCCCCGTCTTCACGCCACTGCTTGCATTCAGCATATGCTTAAACGGGCTTTTGCAAGAATTATCCGGGTCTGCAGCTGCCTTTTGTTTACTCAGTCTGTACGTACACTGCTGTACTGTGTATCTACTCAACCACTTGTTGCAGTCGTGAATCTCCAACATTTAGTGCTATTTTAGTCATAATATTATTAACAAGGAACATCAAAATAACTTAAAAAGATTCTTTTTTACTTGAGCATTTTTGCTCTCCTAAGTTTGCATCCTTTTTTCGAAACATGTTTTGTCTGAAAAGAATAAAGCTTGTTTGTATTATTTGTCTGCTGTATGTGATATTCCTCTTTTTTAACTGATTTTTTAGAGTACTGTACATTACAAAACCTATTCCTAGTGCATTTTAACCATCCATTTGTAAATATATGTCATTCGACAACATAAAACATTAGATGCATCAAAGCAAAAAATCGGGTAGTAAATTCGAAAAATTAAGTAGCAAAGCAAAACCAATTAGAGTTTAGTACATCCTCTTAATTTGCAACTGTTTGAGGAGTTTTGGCAAAATTCTTTTACATTGATGCAGTTTATGTCTTTTCCACTGTTGGGCTATCTTTATTACTCTAGTGGAGCTTTTATTTAAAGTTTGGCGAATGTCGACTTACGTTCTTTGTATTTAGTTAATCCAGGGTTTCGTCACAAAAGTGCAAAACAAACGTGAAGTAAGGGACAACAACCGACAACTGCCACAAACATCCGAAGTCGATCATGTAAAGATTAACGAAGCAAGTTAGTATTGCAAGCCTTGAGTAAGGCCATTGTAAACCAAATACGCATGCTTTATAAGCTTTTTCCAAACCACCGATGCAATGAAGTTTCCTCATTTCTGTAGCTAAAATTCAGTTCATTTTTCGATAGTTGCAACCAACAACAGGGAACTTTGCGAACACTGGAACAAACCTGAAGCAGCAAGCAAAGGCAGTGGAACCTTTCTGCCAAATCAATATGGTAATGCTGCTCTGTCCGGTACATCTTTCTGTTGTTGACTTTTAGAAAAGGAAATAGCGTCAACTAAGAAGCTATGGATCACTACTTAACATTTCTTGTCTGACTAATATATCAAAGTTAGAACTCCAACTTTATCTAGTTTCGTCTATACTGTGCCAAGAGGACATCATGCTGACGTCGCTGGACGCTGAGCCAGAGTTGGTCAAACCCTGTCCTTCTGGTTTCAAACAATTATACCATTTTCTTTTGCAACCAGTTTGCACTCGTAATTGCTAATTGTAACGTGTCCAGTAAATGATATTAAACAATTCAACAGGGTTGAAATTAACAACGGGAAGCCTTTTTCAAGACTTAATCACTTTTTTTCTTTGGTCTTAGTAGGTAGAGCAAATGTAAGTATAGTGCTAAAAACACGCCGACTTACAGCTTTGTACTTAGCATAAACAAATGCGTGCCTGTAAAATATCGGAAAAATATGCCTAGCATCGTAAAGTTAATCAACAACAAACACCGCCAACTTCTTACTGTGTAAAAAAAGAATGACTTATTTGCTCTTTCCGTTCAGTTAACATCACTTGCGTAACCTCAGAAGAAACGAGATTGGGCTGTCCATCAAAATATATCGATGCTTGCTTTGTAGACGTAAGTTGATCAAAATGATTTTGCTTCTATTTGCAACAACGCTTTTTGGGTTTCTTGAGTAATCTTCTGATTACTGGAAGAAAAATTTGGAATATCGATTAAAAGGATAAGCTTCGTGTCAATTGCAGTTATTTCGTTCAACAAGCAAACCATTTTTTAACAAGTGAAAGTAATTACGATTCGTGCATTAGGTGAAATGCGGTAAGAGATTGCTAGTCTCACAAGACAAGCAACGCATTCTATTTCAGTTGGTTAAGTTCTTTTAAAGAGCGAAGGTCAAATGAAAAACAATACATGAGTGTTCAACTGAGGAATGATTCCCAGTTGTAGAGAACTTGAGAAACAAAAATAATAGTTATGACTCACATGTACCATTAATTATTAAATGATGTGCAAAAATGTTGATTTGAAACAAATTTGTATAAGATAAACAATCTCTAAATCATTGGTTAAAACGTCAATGAAGGTTTCAGGCAATTTTTAGTTTCAATTATGGACAAATAAATTTTAATGACGTGGCGATTGCAATACGAGTTTACCTTCTTTTAATTTTTTATCTTCTTTTTCAGGTGGGCAATGTCCAACCTAAGTTTATTGCCGTTAATAGCTTATGCCAAGGCATGAAGGGACACTTTTGGCAAATGATTGCAGAACACCAGTGCTCTGTGATCATTATGTTCTCAACGCACACCTTCACGGTATGAAATTAAGTAGTTTTATTGTCTGTGAAACTTTTATGTGTGTGTGGGAGACATTTCATGTTAATTCTCTGCATAGATTAGACGAAAAAACTTGATGCGTTATCAAAAATATTTCTGCTTGCCATCGTTATGCTTAAGAGAGCTGACGACTGAAAAAATAGTACACAATTTCTAATTATTCCCAGACATATTATCCAAAAAAGAATCCGCCGAAAACTCAAATTACCATGAACACTTGTGACGAATTTCACCACACTGGGAACAAACCTACCATTGGATTATAACAATTACTTAGATAAAAGTTTTGCCAGTTTGATAAAAAAATTTGAGAGATGAAGTAATGTTACAGCAATCGCAAAAAATATTTAGATTGCGAGTTGCTCTGAAACAATCATATCAATGTCTTGGTACTGTAAATGTAAAAGGACAAGATTCAATAAAAAAGAACCAAAGTTTTGTCAAAAAGAGCAAAACACATCATTCCCAAGATATTGCCAGGAACCTTGTGCCTTTTTTGCTATCTTTGTAAAAGTTGTATTATAACTTCTATATTTGCATTGATATGGTATCTCACTAAGTAAACCTTGCAAACTTTTCAAGGTACAAAAAGCTGATGTCGTAATAATAGTCGTATTTAGTTATGTCTTTGAACAAGAGCTGATGGTGGCTACCTAACAGGTTAAAAAATCGTAGTGTCTGATTCTGGACTGTAAAATGATTCGTTTTGATAGACAAAAAATGGTTACTTCAATTGTAAACATGAGATTTGTGTTGAGTTTAGAACTAGTTGTAATTGGCGTCTGTTTACATGTTGTCCTCCTGCTTCTACAGGCAACTAAAGAAAAATACTTGCCAGATGTTGGAGAGGAAGCACAGCACGGTACTGTGCGCGTTGCATCGAAAAGTGAGACAAACTTAGGAAACTTCGTGGTCAGAAAGCTTGTCCTCTCTTCAGCAGTACAGAAAGCAAGTATTGTGAGATTTGCAAGTATCAATTTGTCAACATTCTATCATTGACCCATAACGGTTCCCTCTTCCCACAATACAGATGTGGCAGCAATTATTTTATCTTTTTCATTGAAAATAAAACAAAGTGTTAAGCGGAGTTGACGCAGAAGCACAACCCGTGAAAAATGAGAAATAAACAGCATTATTCAAGGTACTAATCAATGCTCAATGACATTTTTGAGTGAGATTATGCAACGGACAATGATGAAAACAGTAACATGTTGCAAAAATAACATCAAATTTTTGGAAGCGAATTAGTCTGAAATTAATTGCGTCTCTTAAGTTTTACTGTTCAAGAATCTATGTAACGAAAATGTCGCGAGTAAGGGAACGCAATGCAATTTTTACATTTTTAATGCTTGCACGCACGGCATGGATTGGTTAACTTCAACCGAAACAATTGTCATTATTTTGTGTGCTATGGCTCATCAGCGCATAAGCTGATCGCATTGGCTGCACCAATTTCTGTAGCATGATAGAACTGTTGCACGAGCTCAAAAATAGCAGTTGTTAACATCGAAGCATTCAGGCATTTGATAATCTCTCTGCAAGGAAAAGGAAAAGGAGAACTAAACGTTTAGTGGACTTCTGTACGAAACAAAAAATGTTTTTTTTGCGTACTTCACACGCATTCTCAATTATTGGGCAGTTTAGCAAGATTCGATCTTGCAAACCTGGGTGTGCATCAGCCATTCCAGTCACGCACCTTCTGTGTTTGACTGCTCGTATTCGACGAAACATCAGCGCAGCCTCCTTTTGCCGTTCTGAACGTCTGTATCGTGGCCTTGAGTGTATTTCCTTCTGATATCATAACTTGGAGCCTTGATAGTTTAAATTCAGTGCAACTTCACATAAAATAAAGAGAGTGCGTGCAGAATAATATACATATTGTGTCAAAAAATTTCGCCAAAACGTTGGTTTGGAAACACGAGCATGACGCCAAATTGTGAAGTCACAAACAGTGCATACCAAATATAAATGACGAGCATATGCCACTGAATGAAACACTCCTCCATCAAAATTTTTTCCATACGCCAATGACTTGTAGATTCACTAATCTACAATTCAAGCATTTTACTACAGCGCTATGTTTACAAAACAAGACTTTCGATGCTTACCCACATTTTATTGACACAACTAGCGACTGAGTTTCCTTCCAATGAAACTTTAACAACTGGGCTAAGCATAGGTGCAATTAATGACTGATGAGACGAAAGCATTTACACTAGCTATATGGTTGGCCGTTGTTGGTTTTGGGGTATTCTTCATTTGTAAAAATATTGATTTTTTCCTATGCTTGTACATCATTTTCATCCGATCTACTTGTCGTCCCATTCAAATATATAATCGTCAGTCAATACTTCGTGGGATGGTGTTGTTGACTTTTTGGATAGGCACTGTGGTGAAATGATAAAAAAAAGGTAAATTAACAACAACAAAAATGACCCGAGAAGCTTGTGCGTAGCAATGGATACTACTTTAGTGAAATAGGGCCTAAAGTAGCTAAAATAGCAGTTCATTGCATCGTGGATTATATTTTAAAACATTCTGGCAGTTCCTCTTTTCATTTATATGAAACTTTTGAGGATGAAGTTCTGTCTTCAACAGAAAATCTTGCAGAAGGCAAAGCCAGCGGCTTACCAGAGGATTAATTATTTAATTGTGGTTTTCAGACCATGACGTGCCAACCATCACCGTTGGATGGCCAATGAAGAACTCTAAAGATGCTGATTTTCGTCTATTTTATTTAAGAGAAAAAACGCCATACAGCCACTTGAAATTTTTTCTTAGTCACTCATTACGTCATCCTAAATCCCTTGACTTCTCCCAGTCGTGACGTCACACCAAAAAGCGTTCAAATCCTACTTTTCCCGGATTGTTTTAAATGGAACATAAGAGACTTCCTGTTTTTTTAAAAGGTTTGAAAAGCTCTTTAGCTCTATCTGTCGGCAAGTTATGATTTGACAAAGTCCGAGCCACTAAAGTTGCTTTGCGGTCCTTGAAGTGTAGAACTAGATTTGCTTTATCTGAAAGTCCAACGAACTTGGTCGACTGAAAATCCTTACACATATCAGTTTTTCAATCATCTATGTGCTCTCTCTTTCTGCACAAAGAGTGCTTTCTTTGCTTTGTGCTTACGTTAATCAGCAGGAACTGCGTTAATGTGCTTTGAGGTCTGTTGGTTTCTCTGTAAAGGTATAGTATGAATGACATAAAAATCTGTTGTTGGCAAAACTATTTCGTGATTTTCAAAATGTACCACCCACAACACTGAAACAAAGTAATGTTTCTTGTTCTTTTAAGTATCATCAAGTTTGTATAACTTTGGTTTCCACATAATCTAACGCTCAAACGCGCTTTATTGCAGTCGAATCGATGTCAGACAAAGACTTGGTTTACGAAAGCTATCATTGTCCTCTAAAAATTCCGCTCTTGTAACTATGTATTTCTGCTCCTTGTTTAGTAGTAATATCCAAACCTGCGTTTGCTAACCTGTTAGCCTTTCGAATCGCAGAGAGCGTACAGTTCATCATACGCAGTGAACATACCGTACTTGTTCTTCTAGGAGCGCTGAAACAAAGTAAATATGAGCATTTGGCAAACTAACTGGATAAATGTCAATTGATTGGGCAGGCGTTATACCGCTTGAAGGTGTATCTATTGAGGCAAAATGTTTCATATTGAATGCTGCGAGTATCAAATAATATTTTTGCGGCAATTTGTGACCACTTACTCGTTAGCCGTAAGAAAGAGATGAGAGATGGGAAGGCAGATTGAAATAATAACTCTATGAAAAGTTGGTCCAAATTCGGCGAAAAATCAGCAAAATTGTTAAAAATTGGACAAAATTCAGATGAAATTTTGTCAAACAAAGTTCAGCATAGTTTTTTATTTTATATATTTGTTCAGATACTTTCAATACTTTTTTCTGTTCTACCAAATAAAGAATATGTTGAACCAAACCAAATAAAGAAAATATTGAACCAAAAAATTTGAATCGAATATTTGCTTCAAAATCTTGTCCCCTTGTGACGCTCAAGCACTCGACAAGGAATATTGTCCATTACTCTCCATAACGGCACTTCCACAATTGTCCAGTTTGAAGTTTTCCGGGATGCAAATGTTTCAGGCGGAAATCGTCGCTGGTGGCATTTGTCAGTTCGTATTTTTCCCAGGACAAAAAAGGATATATGGAAACAAAAATGAACGAATGCCCCAATAATGCCTCACAGCATTTTCCGCAAACGCGCTTGTGAATCCATTGAACATGACTGTGATTTCACAGTCATGATACTTTCTATGTTTGTCTCTTTCAAGTGGAGGAGATGGAATCAAAATTTTCTCATTTCCTATCGATTAACATTAAAGCATTGCATTTTCAGGTATCTTTCGAAGTAACTCAATTCCAGTTCCTTGATTGGCCTGTAGGAGGAGTTCCTGCAACAACCTCTGCTCTACTTCGCATCCACAAGGCTGCTACGAATGCGTACAAGGGGAAATCAAATCCAGTTGTTGTGCAATGCAGGTAAATTGGGGTTGGTTTCATCTTTTTGTTACAATGTAATGTTATACTGAAGTTTGCCGTTTCTACCAAAGTAAAAAGCTTGCAAGTCTTTTTGTCGCTTCAGGCGTAGTTCAGCATGTAAGCGGAAAAGTGAAAATGAGAAGGTAAGATCTTTTGGGACTGTCTGAACTACATAACTTTCAACATAAGAGAAAAACATTTTGTTTCACCCCAACAAACATTTCGGTTTATAAGGGCGTAGGGGCAAAAAAACATTGTGACAACACACTGGCGTGAGGAAGTGTTCCCACTGAAAAGACAGTTTTCTGCTGTTTATTGCGTCAATGCATGGGCGTCCGCAGAAATTTTTCCAGGGGGGCAACGTCAACATTTGTTCATCCTTCTCAAGTTGTTGACGATGCAATGCAATATGCAGTTGGGCGTTCAGGAAACATTTTACCTTTTCTACACCACAAGTAAAATGCCCCATGCTGCGGCAAGAGTCACAAAAATGCGCTTCGTTGCCGGCAATAGCCAGGTATATCACAATAATTTACACAATAGGCTATCTGCAGACTTTTAAAGCGGGTTGTTTCTTTTCAAAGAATCATTACCATAGGAGTAGCCAGGGGTCCAGGGGGCCATTCCCCTAAAAACGTTTCAGCATATACAGTAATTTTTTCCTTTATAATGCGGTATTCCACACAAAATAATGTTATTCGCCTAAAATCAAAGATGCTGCCCCCAAAAACATTTTTGGCACCCCCAAAATTTTTGGCTGGCTACGGCAATGATTACCATTGTCTTTAACAAAACCACAACTTTAGGACTTTATTTTACCTAGCAAGTCTTATCAGCGTCTTTTCGAAACAAGAGCTACAAACGTCTGGGATTTCCTCAAAAGCTGCAAACCTCTGGGGACTCACTCCAAAGTTAGAACTATACCTTAACTACAAGCCTGCAAAGACGTATTCCAACAAGCCACGTGCTATAGTTTTGTGCTGCGTGAAAAGAAGCCTACATAAGCGTAGTTTGATTAATTAGCTATCTACTCAGGCTCATAGGTCACACTAACAGTCTCACACTAACAATGGATTTTTCAAACTTATGAAAGGATTGCTACAGATTCACTCACGCTTCCTTTCACACAAATAATGTAAAACTACGTGGCTTACCGCTGTCAGCTGTAACTGTCTCTCTGTAATATTAGTCAGCATGACTGCGCTCATCAGTCAAATGCGGCAAAAAGCCTTCCACCATAACTTGAAGTGAACTTTTGAAGCACGATTTTGGAGCGGGAGCCCAGGCATTTTTGGGTGATTGGAGCCGGAACCAGAGCGAAAAACGTTTAGTTGGTGGAGCTGGTGCCTGAAATTTGGGTTCCGGTTCTGCAGCCCAAGTTTGTGGGGTAAGCGAGTTGTGCAAATAGTGCAATGAATTTCAGTTTTCAATAGATCATATCATTTTGTAGCCGATGCCAAAAACTTTAGTTGTCTGGAGTTGGATCCAGAGCCGGAGCCTGAAATTTGTTTTCCGGCTCCACAACCCTACTTTGAAGATTTGTTGCCATGTTATTGTTACGCAACGAAGACTAGCAGAAGAACAATCTGCTTGCAGGTTTCACAACCTGCCTCTACAGTTTAAGGAGCGGACACGAGTGAACTGCAAGCTCATCACTGCATGACACTAGAACAGTGAACTTGGCTCTTGTGCAGTGTGTCATACCGGCAAATAAACTGACATTCCAACAATTAAGTCAATTAATCGGAATTAAGCCTCAGGTGTATTAGAAGTTTCTGCTTCTCAGTCCCAGTTTCCACGGGGGGCAAGTGCCCGTTTTGCCACCCCCACCTACGGACGCCTATACGTCGACACATTTGCTAAATGATCAGCAAGCTCGTTTCTCAGTATTCATAAATGAAAAAATTGTTTCTTGCGATAATAAGAACAATGCTTTAAAATTGGTGTTTATTATGACCTCAATTGTTTTTGCAGCCAAATGCACGGATTAATTGTATTTCAGATTGTATTTTTGCGGATGGTTTTTCACAACACTTCTAGACTGTCGTGCTCTAAAGAACGTTAATAATTCCGCAGGATATTTTTTGAAAGTACTCTGAGGCAGCATTTCCCTCAAGGAACAAATTGAACAACTTTTTAAAGTCTCATACTTTTGTGTCAGTACTCTTCACAAGGGGGGTATGCAAGAAATGAATCAGCAAATTTTTGTTAAGAAATCGATTTCACGTAAGATTACGCAACGTCAGTCCTGAAAGTTGCAAACAAAGATTAGTAGTGGAAAACTGAAAAGCTAAAGTAAGATCAGAGAAAGGAAACAAACTCAAGACTAAATTGAATAAATCAGAGCACAAGTTCAGAAACCAGAAAACCTCAACAAACTGACTGACGTCAAGAACACATGCTGCGACAAATAAAAACTGGGACCAATAAAACCAGAAAAAATGCGTTTAGGCTACTCAAATACATGATACAACAAGAACTTCTAAACTCGATCGAACGTTATTTCTACAATCTTAGTCATTTATGGTGAGTTGTTTTAATAGGTCTGAGAAGTTACTTGAACATTGACGTCAGGCAGCTGGTTTCGAAGTTCTGCTGATATCGTTTATTTGAGGAAACGTATTTTCTATTTTTATTGGTCCCGGTTTCTGCTTTTGTAACCTCGTCGTAAGCTTCGGGGAGGGCTGAGTGACCACATTGTTGACGGACGCTTGTTGCTGGTCGTTAAGTCACTGTATTTCTGCCCAGAGTTTTGTGTCGGTGTCAGCGGAGTTAAATCATAACCGTTCACCGGGGGTAATGGACTCCAAAGAGTGTTTGTTGTCACCACATCTCTTCATAGTCTCTAAGACGAATTGGATAGACATTCATCCCAATTCGTAAAACCTTGAATGTCGAACCACTTCTCCGAATAAGAAGATCTCTTAAGTTGGTTCGGCCATGTGTCCAGGATTTCCAGGGAAAGATTGGCGAGGGAACTCGTGCTGGCTACACCCACGGGAAAGGGGCCCAGACATATCCCAAGGACCAGGCAAGGCCGTAGCCAGGTTTCAAGGTTTGGAGCAACAAAACATTTTCAGAGAGGCAATATTTTTGTTTATAAATGTTCAAATCAAATTTTTCATGGTACAAGAAAATTTGGGGGCACAATCCGAATGCCCCCGTGGCAACGGACCTGGGAACAGTACGCGTTACTCCATTTCCTACGTTGCTTGATACAATCTTTTTGTGGAGCTATCAAACAAGTCTGAAGATGCTGGAAGCCATGAAGTTTTTAGGACGAAACTTTAGCTGGCTAGGCTAATCGTCTAAAAGAGTCAGAAAACTTATAGCTTAATTTCCTACACCGTTTTCCTAACTATCCCGTTGTGGGTTTTAAATATGCCTCCCTTTAACTTCCCTGAACATAGACAACAGCAGAGCATACACAGCCATCAACAATGCCTGTAATTCTCAAGCATTGGGATCACTAATGTAATTTTAAACAGAGCGAATTGTATTCTTATTTTGCCAACGGCAAAAATGACATTAATACGCATGACATTTCACTAGTAACACTATGTCATGAAAAATAATTCACTGCATTCACTAATCTCACTGTGCAGCTGAACACCACATCATCATAATAACCATACAGTTAACAAAACTTCGCTGTATGCCATATCAAGTTTCACATAACAAATAACAGTTTGACGAACAGCAATCGTATTTAAAGCACAAGCTCACAATGCCTCAGCTTGTAACAATTCATTTTGATTGTTCCTGTATTTGCATCGACGCTTGCTCAATTTCTTATCAAATGATTAGCCGTAAATGCTGCATTCCTTTTGGTAAGCATTGCGACTTACTTGAGGGGATCGCCTGCTCGCGTACTGGAACGTCTTTAATAGTACTGTTTTTGTAGCATTTTTCATTCAATCCATTTCTAAACTTCAGGACATCAAAAATCACTTGATCACCAATTGGGTGACATATTTCAATTTGCTTGTGAACCAGTGTGTCCTTCTTAACACTGGCTGCCGGAGCATTTCCTATTTACACAGCACGAAATCTATTCGCTGTGGGCCTGTTGGTCCCAGGTTTTGTGTGCTGGGCGTGCCATCACTAGTGAGGACCAGTGTACATCCAACCAAGCGCTCCCTTATCACAAGATCAAAGGGCATCCCTTAGCACAACATGTACCTGGCCCACAGGCCGTCTGAATTTTTGTAACAATTTCACCCATTATTTATAGGCCAAACGCCTGCTTCTGCCTGTACAAGATTGTGCAAATTTTACGTCATGCTGCGTCAGAATCTCCTTTTCTTTCTTTATTCTTTTTGGATGTATGCATTCTTTGTCACCCTTTCTTACACTACTTATTTTGGGTGTATGCATTCTTTATCACCATTTCTTACATTACTTATTTTGGGTGTATGCATTCTTTATCTGTTGCGTCACCTTGTACCTTGCGAAATTTTCTTACGCGCCAATGCATAATTAATCAGGTTTAACATTAAAACGACATACTTGCACCTGCACGTTATCTCTCTTAAACGCTACAACATCTGGGAATAACGCAGCATTGGTAAGAAAGTCTTTTTCAGTACTTTCGCAATTTATTTTCTGCTACACCAACACCATTGGGTCTTGACTTGTCACTTGTTTGCCTTTTACAGCAACTTTTCGTACCACTTCTTTTAAACCTCTTCGTCTATTCAGGTGCTTGCATTTCACGCTTCATTGCATTTCGTTATGAGTTAGCATTGAGTAACACACCCCATGAAGCCAGCATTGCAATGCTCGTTTCAATTAGTTCCGGTCGCTTATTTTCCTGATGAACCTTCGCTGTCTTTCAAGTATTGCCCTAGATTGTGTAAGCCTTCCATTTTCCAGAGCCTTCAGTACGTAGTCCAGCGTTTCGTTCACTTTTACTCTTGAAGTCAACCGTTTCAGTGTCAATTTCGTTTACGGTGGCTATTACTTTGGTCCATACTTCTGTTTAAATGTTCGACCACCACTTTGTAAGCGCTTCACTTGCACATATTTCTTTCTGTAAGACATGAAATGGTTAGTCATAACTGTTTCTCAGTCAGTCTTCACTTCTGCCTTAGTTGCTTTCTTTTTGTGATTACGGTTACCCAATTCAATTGTTTCTATTAGCCAACTTATTACCGCATAAGAGTTTCGTAAGTAACATTCGCGTTTTTCACAATTTCTTAACTTCCTCATATATGTTGCGTTTTCCTTAATATACCAAATACACATCCATACACTTTTGTTTCTCTCAATATTCACACTGTAACTTTTTATAAGCCATTAATATAGCACACAGTTAAAATACGCACACAACACCTTTTCTTCACTGTTTATTGTAATCCACTTAGATGGACCATTTGCTCAGTTTGTCCCTTCAATGTTGATTCACTGCTATTTTCACCATTTTCTGAGCCCGTCATGTTATGCTCACTTGTTACCGTAACAAAGTGTTTCGAGTCCTCCTTGGGACGCTAGGCCCGCTACTCTTTTGAGAAGAAAGGCAGTTGAAAAAATGACTGAATACTGCTCAGGCGTTTTTGTTAAAATAACAGAATGAGAGATTTGTAATGATATGATGGCACTGGTGAAACTTAAAAACTAACATGATAGTCTGACGAAAGCATGCTTTAGTTGTATGTTTTGAGCAAACTGCTTACGAATATGTGTTTCAATATTGTACTTCTCGTTTCTGGAACAATGGTACTGGTACTACATTCGCTGATTATCACATACAGCACCGGTCCGAAAATTTAAAAATGTGGTTCCTCGTTTTGAGAAACCACTGGTTCCTCATTTTTATGATATCATTGTTAGAGTTGAACATATTTGCCATGAAAGAGCATGGATGTGTCGTAGCGTGTCAGAACGTCTACGAAAGAGAATGATTGCTTTGAAAGCTTTGAAACTGGCCCCTAGCAAGGATTACAGTTAGTGAGTTTCACAATCAACAAAAAACAGTGTTTCACATCCCCTAGAACGTACACCGTCAAAAGGAATGGAGTCATCAGTGCGTTGGGGCCATGTTCAGTACCGGGGACTGGCAGAATGGGAAAATCTTCCACACTTGCCTATAGATTCCCATTCTTAGACTGAGTGCATTGCGTGGCTGAAGAGCTTAGTTTCCTTAAAAAGAAACTATTTGATTCATGGCTGGATTCTGTTCAGGCTAGAGTGAAGTTGGGGTTAACGACGGCTGAAGGGTATTGTAGTGGCCCTAAGCAACAAAACTCTCGAACTGTAGCCCCATCACCTGTGACAATTGGGTGTCATTCTCAGGACTGCCCAAACTATGATCAATCGGTACAGTTTTAGGGCACGCCGTTGTATGCTGCTCTCCTAAATTGGCTCATTTTTATGTATGTCAGAATACTGTAATGATTCAGGTTTACATTTACATCACACAACTTCACAGGATGTTTGCTTATCAATTGCTTCATATGTTTGAGGAAATAGACAGAATATAAGAAATATTCTTGGCCTGTTGAATTTCTTTATGTTACAGCCCTAAACCTCCAGCAATACAAAGGATTTTCCCTTGCACTTTACCCACACCTAACCGATACGTGATTTTTGACTGTCACCAACAATTCAGATTCTGTTAGTACCTTGTGGTATATAAGCAAGAAATGTTAAAAACCTTATGTTTGAGAGATAAAGTCAAGCGCATAACAGAAAAAAGCTGAGGATCAGCTGATTTCACATTTGAATTTTGCGAAAACATTTTATGTTGCTTGGTGACCTGACAAGGGCATGATAACACTATCAATTAACATGGATCGCATCAGCATGCGCTTACTTTAGCTACTAACAGGTTTCAAGTGGAACTCTGTGAGGCACAACGAAGTAAGTTAATACCTTACATGACCCATATACTTTTTGGTAGGATTTCATATCCACTTTTCTTTTCTGTAGAATTAGTCATAGTGAGGAAGTGATGGTGACTCTAAATTTTTTCCGAAGCTAAACCTCAACTCTTTCAGGTTTTGGCATGGCTTTTCATCTATATATACAGTAGAGAATTGATGTAAAAGACATAATTGAACCTGAAAGGGATGTGGTGTTTTTACGAAAGCATGCTCTAAACTAGCTTAGTTAATAAGCGCAGAAAAGAAGACAAATCAATTACATGTTACAAATGAATAAACCAACTATATTTGCTTGTTGCTGACAGCAGATTATTTTTCAGAGAAAAACTGTTTGAAACGTAGTAACGTTTGACGATCAATCGGACCCGTATGCATTTAACGATACATTTGAAAAGAGTGTCTCTGACCTGATCTTAAAGTTGCTATCCGTCCCATATTTTTTATGGGTGCTGGCGTGATGTAATTGATACGTTTGAGTGGATGGAAATGAGAGCCTAAATTTAAGCACTTTGACAAATCCCATGATCATGAAGAAAAAAAGCACCAATCAAGCGTCAAAATTTAAAAACGCTAGGTTTGGTATTTCATGGATTTCAGCTGCTCTATAGCTAGCCGCTAATCTGCCTGCATTTCTCTTTGTTGATATTGCGGTGAGGGCATTGCTTTTCCCATTTTCTATTCACAATTTGCATGCAGAGTTCTGCTGGTCCTTCAATAAGCTGTTGGGACACTTCTTTCACGAACTGTTACGCTGATACTGATTTTATTTTTTGAACATGAAAATTGCTGCAAGGTTTCGGTCACAAAATCATTAAACAAAGCTTTAACAAAGTATAGATTTCAACTTGTATTCTTAGGAAATCATTTAAAGTTTGCATTTTGTAAGCAGCACGTTTTAGCGTTTTTAAATTCAAGAAGGATTTCAAATTCTCGATTTCAAATTGCGTTAGGTATTATAACCCTGTTTATTCTCACTTTTATGAAAAGCACCGTCCAAGTTAGTAGTGCTGTTTGTTTTCACCGCATATACTTCACCACACTTGTCCATATCAAAAAATGTAATGAATACAAACTGTTATTCTTTATAAATTAGAGAAAAATGTGGGTACATTTCAATCCACAAACGTCTCATTTATTTACTATAGTTAGTAAATTGTGACATTAACAAACCACAACTGGCATTTTTACACAATGGGACTACTTGAAATCAATAGTATTGCTGTGTTGATCGATTTCATGGTTTCCGGATTAAATCTAAATGTAATGTTTCTTTGACTGTTCATGACTTATTAAGCAAACGCAAGCAGTAGAGTTCATATCGATATTGTGCAATTGCTACGGCGAAAAATTATAAACTGCAGTACCTCCAAAATATAAATTGATTTGGACCTGAAACAACCTTTAATTTTTTTGTCAGTGCTAAAAAACATGAAATGCTTGTGTGCTCAGCACTCCAGTTGAAAGAAATATCAACAACCGAATGTGTTTCATTCAAAAACTTTTGTTGGTTTCAACCGTAGGTTATTATTTTTGACGCAGCAGTGATTTCAACACAGCGACCACGTTCATAGCTTTGGATGTCTTGAAGACAGAATTGGAAGATCGCAGAGAAGTCAACTTTGTGGACGTGGCATATCGAATGCAGAACACAAGAACCGAAATGGCTCTGTCGCTGGTACTTCTATTAAGTTTTCTAAATTTTTGCATCTAAAGGCAACTCAGCATTCATGAGTATGCTAGTTGGTGTTTATTTATCTGCTATTACTACAAATGCCCTCTTCTCATGTCAAGAACAACACACCTTATCTGATGCAAGCCAGTTTTATACTGAATTCATCTAAAGAAAAAATGATTTTGAAATGCCACAAAAATATCAAGAATCTTTCTCCTAAGGAGTTACCACAAACGTGCAAAAAGCTACTTGGAGTTCTGCATACATTAAAGAGAGATGTATTTTGCGGTGGTGAGTAAAGTACACATATTTACAGAAAGACAAAGAAAACAGAAGACAATATTTAGCTAGCGCTACATTTCACAGCAACACACAAACAACAGAGCTTTTGCCCTGCATAATGGATTTTTTCTTTTTTTTCCGAAGCTGGCACATGGACAAACCCTAAAGCTATTGGGTCACAATGTCCTATTAAAATGTGTCTTACAAGACCAATATGTAATAGCAATATAACGCAAACTCACACGTTCAAAAACAGAAAAAATACGAAGAAACAAAGCACAACAAATGAAAGTAATATCTTATGAAATTTAATGGAAGCCAACAAACACGAAATTTGTTTTGCTTCTTTAATATTGAGAAAATGTGAACTGTTGAAATTGACTGCAAAAAGTACCACAATTTTCTTCCACCTTAGTCCAGATGGAAGCTCCCCTATGCGAAATTCATTTTTGCCTGCATTGCTTGAAACTCGATGTGTAAAGTAATTTTCCATATTAACGAATCTGATTTCATAAGAATGAACAGAAGCCTCTTGAAAAAATTTATTGAAACAGTCAGGGACGAAACGATACACCTAAGTAGGAAACGAATGCCGTTTTTACTTGAACCATCTTTCGCAATTTGGGCTAATTTTAGAAATATTGCCATTTTTCCTTTTCCCATTTTTCGAGAAAGACCTTGAAATATTTAATACATCTTTCTTTGTAAAATCATTGACTTTTTCACACATTTTACAAAAAAATGCTTTCCTGTGAACCTTATTCCTACGATGTCTTGTACTTTTCCGGCGAAAAAAAGGCTGTTAAAAAGCGGAAGACGATCTATACCTAACGAGCAATTCCCAGTTTCAGCGCAAATACACAATGCACCCCACAGGCATTACGGAGACATAATTCGACAGACAATATCGCTTTTCAATCAAAATATTTGAAACCAAACTGATATACGAGTTAAAGGAAAGACTGCTTTAAGGAAAGATAAAGCAAGTTTGTTGAGCACGGTAAAGTCTCGATTACGTGAGGATTCCTGCTAAGGCGATGCGGAATAAAGAATTTTACAATAAAACAAACCGTCTTGTCCTAAAGATCACATCTGCGTGACTTTTTTTGTTTTATATATATATATATATACATAGATAGATAGATAGATAGATAGATAGATAGATAGATAGATAGATAGATAGATAGATAGATAGATAGATAGATAGATAGATAGA
>JGI24158J21664_10001392_pt1 | contig 27118 bp, 15 predicted proteins | sample Ectturendosymbi3_FD_21664 | JGI IMG/M metagenome (IMG submission 21664) | reverse complement strand
CCGAAATTTTCAAAACATTGTATAGCAATTTTGACATTTGAAGAAACTTTCAAATAATAAAGTTGAAATTTTGTATTCTAATTATTTTTAAGAAAAGCTTTACTTAAATTTTTCTTTGTCTTACTGGTTAATCACCTCCTTACAAGATTTATCTTGAGACAGGCCATCTGATCGAAAATTTCGTAAATGATTGGTTTTTAACCACAAATATCCTGAAATTGGGAAATCGTTTAAAATGTTGGTAGCCTATTTCTAATGCATTTTTTATCCTTTTTTTCGTATGCCACTCTGAATTATCAGAAGTGCAGTGTGTGTGTACGCTTTGATTTTTTTCTTGCCATCTTCTGAGGAAGAGTTTGCATACACTCTTGAAACGTCAACGATAAATACTGCATTGCTATCACACTAGTGGAGCAAAGTTTGCACCCAGTAGACTATGCCTGGTGATTTAAGCATTTTTGCTTTTATGTTCAGTGCTTAACCGTTGCTGGGGTTTCACAGCCAAGCTTTAACGTTGCTATAACTTTATTCCTACAATCTTGTGCAAATTAAGTGGCTAAAGTTGTGGTTTTAGTCTATATACAATGTATCACCATTTCTTTTGATGTGTGGTTGGGATTATCTCAATTGCTGCTGTTTCATTGTTAGCCCAACGCACTATGTATTGCGTAACATGACGTAATGATCGAAAAATACTTTTATGACGTTACACAGGACTTTAATCAGCTCAATAGTGTTATAGAATGAAGCCAGTTCTTTCTTTTGCGTGTAGTTGAGAACAAGGGTGATATTAGGGAAGGCGAACAAGGCTGTCGTCTCGTGGCCCCTTTTTTCAGAGATGTCGCGGGGGCCCCTCTTTGAGACTTTCGCACTTAGTTTTTACATTGTTTTGCTTAAAAGCTGATGAACCACTATGGAGCCGCAAGCTCTGGAGAAAGTACCATATGTTTTTCAAAACAAAGCAAAAATATGTGCCAAAGGGGCCCTTTAATAACTTTAATGTGTAGACAAAGAACAATGGAAAATCAAATAACTTCAAACAATTTACAATGTGAACTGGACTTTCACGCAGAAGAAAATTTCCAGACAAAACAAAAAGTTAAATTGCTTTCAGCAAGAAAAATTTTTGTGTAGCACGTTTAAAATATAGGGGCCCGTTTTTGGTGCAATGTGAACAAACATAGGGGCAATGGGCCCATTTTCAAGGCCATACATTGTGGAAATGACATATCGCAAATTGTACAATGTTTTGGGGCAGCTTTCTGCGATTTTGACTCGGGCCCTGAAGTCCAATACCCACCCCTGGTTGAGAGTTGTACATGTTGGAATTTCTGTGATTTTTAATGTTAGATGTCATACTTAGGAAGGAGAGTTGCATTTTTACGCTTTCGTAACACTGAAATTATACCCAAACAGCCATTGCAAAAGGTATGCTAAGAAGAGTTTTTGTTTACAGAAGGATTTGGTGCATGTTGCGTTTGCAGAAGTTCAAGTACAGTGTGACGCCGCCCACCGGAGGCTGGTAGAAAGGCCAAGAATGTGCAAAAAATAGCCTAAATGTTGGACTGTAGAAAACCGGAAAGAGTGCTGTTTTCAAATGAAAGTCATTTTTTCTTCTAGGGAAACACAGCAGATTTATTAGGATCAGGAATCGTGAGCAGTTAAGCCCTGCCCATTGCAATGAGCTAATATAGGAAGCCAAAACGATGTTCTGGGGCAGTTTCAGTTTTTCAATAGTAGCTTCACTTATGCCAATTGAGGGTATGATGAATTTATACAAACACATTCATGTAATTGAGAGAAAAGCCATTCCAGATATGAGAAAGGCATTTCCTGATGGTGGAGGAAAATTCCAATGGGATATTGTCCCGTGTCTTTCATCTGCAAAAGTGAGACGATTTTCAGGAAGCAAAATTAAATGTGATAGATTGACCTGGAAACTCGCCAGATCTTAACCCCACTGAGAATTTGTGATCAGTAAGAAAATTCCGGTTGCAAAATTTCGATTCCACCACCATGACCAAGCTAATAGAGGCCATCATTCAAGTATGGTATCCAGGGTTGCGGAGTCGGAGTTGAAATGTCTGACTCCAACACCGACCTTTCCAAAATTTCCGACTGCGACTCCTTACCATAAAGTGTGAAGTTTGGCGGCCAAAAATTTTGTAGCAACTACAGTAACACTCAGTGGAAATCGTGGTGCACAGCAAGAATTCTGTTTCAACAAAAGTTTTATAAGAAATTGTGCCGATTCAACAGGAATTCCCAACTCAGGAATGTGATGTAAAAGCGATCCAACTGAAGTTCCAAAGTCGGACAAAATATCCGACTCCACCAAAAAGCCTCCGATTCCTTGCCACTCCACAACCCTGAATTGGAATCGCGGCAGTAAATTATGTAAAATTTTGAAAAACTTAGATTCCAAGACAAAGCAAGTACCGAAATTCTTCGTATCCTATTACTGCATTAGGTTTAAAGAAGTATTAAATTTGCTTTGCTAGTGAGGATTACTACAGCCTACTATTAATGTTAACTTTGATGTATAATTGTGAAATTTGCAAAGCAACTGTGCATTATTTGAGATCAGCCTGAGACTTTTTGAAAGTTAGTTATAACATTGGTAAATGTTTATGATGTAAAATACCAAATAAAGCATATCATTTTCTAGTCATAGTTTTGCAAAGCTAGTGAAGCTCTTAATTAGTTACAACTTATAAGGGGGCCCAAAACAGCTCTCGCATCAGCACATTTTATTCCTCCCAAGGACCCTGTTCCTGCTATATTCCTTTCAAGAGTTTTTCAGTTGGCAGACAAAGTCTCGTATCTACAAGTAAACCAATAGCAGCATTGATTAAATATATCCTGACAATAGTCTCTTGTATCTGACAGCTTCACCACTCCCAATATCGTCTGCAGCAAATATATTCAACTTAAGTTTCAAAAATCTTGATAAACGATTTGATGAAATTTCTAAAACAATACGAAGAGTTAGGCAGGTTTACTAGTAGCCGATACATCTGACACAATAAAGCCATGACTGCACTAGTTGAATACAGAACCAGGTGTTTGTATTAGGCTACTAATTTTTATTGTGTCCTGATCGTTCGGTCAGCATCTTGATTAAAAGCAGGCCCGTAACCAGCTTGGGACACCAGAGGGGGAGAAGAGTTTTTTGGGAGGGGCCCAATTTTTTTAACTATGTCCAACACATTTTCCAAGCGGACGAAAACATTTTTAGTGTTGTCTGTGCAAACGCAAATGGACGCACACAAAACGTTTTACCCTTTCTACGCCACAAAGAAAATGCCCAATGTTATGGCAACGGTTGTAAACAGTGTTCCCTCTAAGACGTGATTTTCAACCTTTTTCATGCAGCGATCCCAATTTAACCTGACGACCCCCTTCTGAAAATTACCAGTCGGGCACATGTAATTTGCAGTCATTGTGATTTTCTATTGTGCAAACACAATGCAAACACTGCTTTAAGAAAATTCTACACTGAGCAAATGTTTGTTTTAGTGAGCATGAATATTTTAAGACTGAGTTAGCAGGCAGGCAGAGTTCTAAATGAATTACAAACTTCGTGAATTAAAATAAGTATAAATTCTTATCAAAACACGAACAAAGTACACATCTCACTCAAATGGGTTCTCTTTGTTTTCGTGTTTTCCCAGTGTTTTGGAATGTTGCAAATGCGCAAGAATGAGATTTCCTTGCGACACTGGTCTGGTGATATTGCGCAGTTGCGCGCCTTACAGGGAACACTGGTTGCAAAAAATGCGCTTTGTTGGCAGCAATGCTTCTCTTCACATTGTATAAAAGTACGTGGCTTATCCTAACACCAGCCATTCGTTGCATACACCAGCCAAGATGTCTGCAATCAACAGTCACATGCGACAAAACGCTACCGCCACATCTTGAAGTGAGCCTTTGAAGATTTGTTGCCATGTTATTGTCACGCAACAAAGGCAAAAAGTAGAACAATGCGCTCACAAGTTTCGCAATCTGCTTTTGCAGGCAAAGGGGCAGATTTTGTGAACTGTAAGCTCATCACCGCATGATACCTGAACAGTGAACCTGGTTCTTGTGCAGTGTGAGTGTCATACCGGTAATTAAACTGCATTTGCAAGAATTAGATCAATTAATCACAATTAAACTGCTGACTTCAGGTTTTCTAGAAACTTCTGCTTGGTCCCAACTTCCATGACCATTTTTCCCTCCCCTGCGGACGCCCATGACTGCAGACAACTGAGTCTGAATTAGAATGATCTATCCACCTCTACGTTTGTGGTGCTCTCATTAGTCTGTGCGGGTTGAACCTCACTTCTCAATATCTTGTCTGAAATGTTTTCTACACTTCGGCTATCAGAAATCCTTTTTCTTTCATAAACTGCCCAATATCCTTTTTGTCGGTAACTTTTTACAAATAGCCTAAAAGACATAACTCAAAAATAATCAACGTCCAGAACAACACTAAGGTGGAAAATAAAGGAAGTTAAACACTCGCAAAACTGTTTCAAACAATGAGAAATAGACCTGTACGTTGGCAACAACTATCGGACAACTAACTAAAGTTACAATACCAAGCAGGCTTAACAAGAATGAACAAATGAATTGTGAAAACTCGCCACAGCAAATACAGCTTTGCACTTGCTTACTCAATATTCCCACGACCCTGCACAGATAACACGCCCAATAGTTTTATACCGTGTGAAAAGAAGCCTGCATAAGCGTAATTTGATTAAGATATTCACTCAGACACATTAATTACACTCAGTCTCGCACAGCTGGCAATGGATCTTTCAAATTTCTGGAAGCATTGCTATCAGTAGCGGGCACAGGCTAATTTGGTGGGGGGAATACGATATCGATTTGCAATGAACGCAATGGTTCACAGGACCATATTGCGTAAATCAATCACTTTCGCATACGTACATTTACTAGCAAAAAATCTAAGCTTGGTTTAGATTCTAAAGTGGTTCTCAAAGTGGGCGGAATCGCCCCTTAGGGGGCGATTTTGAGAGGCAAGGGGGCGAAAATGCTCAACAACTAATCGCTTATTGAGTTAACTTCAGTAGCCTACTAGTACGACCTGTTAGTTTCTTGCAAAATTTAGTTTACTGTGATATTCGTTGGAGGTTTTTGCTAAAGCAATTTATCCATTAAATTTTTACTCTGGATCGTCTATGTGCCCGGCTACAGTGTGGATTATTTTTACAAGAATTCTGAACGTAATATTAGCGACGTAATATAGTGTCTTAGTTCAGATATTCAATAGCCTGGTTCAACTATTTGATACTTCAAAAATTATTTAAGTTTACTACCTTGTGTTTGCTTTATCAGGTTTGAGTGGTGAAAACTATGCGTCGAGGGTGAAAAGGGGGCGATGGAATAAAAAAGTTTGAGAAACGCTGGTTTAGAAGAAGCTTGAGTGATAAAACTGGTCAAACTTCAAAAATGCACCGCTACGGAACCAACAAGCAATGTGGCACATAACAACGATCTGACGTAGCCAGCACAGTGCAGTAGTGCTGTTTGACTTGTATGTTGCAGCAAGTGAGCGCAGTCACTTGGATGCAGTTTAGATTAGTGCTCTTCAAATTGGGAACCTTACGGTTTTTAATTGTCGTTTGGAATAGTCTACACCCGTAGTAATTTGTATATAACGTTTGTTATTGCAGGCAATTTTGATGAAATAATAACAAGAACGGAAAAAAACAAACAATTTGTAATGAGTGAAAACACGAAAGTAACGAAAAAACGAAAGCAGGAAAGCACGATCAATCATGGGCGTCTGCAGAGCTTTTTCCGGGGTGGGGGTGGGGGGAAACGTCGGCATTTTGTTTATCATTTTCAAATTCCTGACGATCAGTGTTCCCTCTAAGATAATTTTGCAAACGACATTCTTTGCAAACGAACAAAATACCATTTCATTCAAAAAGCTTATTGTTTGCGTGCTTTTCCATTGCTTTGGAATGTTGCAAGTGCGCGAGAATGAGATTTCCCTGCGCAACAGTTCTGGTAGTCCTGAGTATTTGCGCACTCAGAGGAAACATTGCTGACGATGCAATGCAAATGGACGTTCACAAATCGCTTTATCCTTTCTACACTACAAAGAAAATGCCCCGTGTTACGGTAACAATCGCAAAAAATGCTTCGTTGGCAGCAATAGTCAGGTATATTAGTATTACGACAATTTACACAGTAGGCTATCTGCAGATTTTCAACGCAGGGAATTTCCTTTCAAGACTTTATTTAACTTAGCAAGCAGGGCTGCCCCCAGCTGATATATTCAACTGAACATGTTTTTGAAAATTTCGGGAGGATTGCCCTGTTGCTCTCCTCCTAATTGCGGGATCAGTTGGCAAGATTTGTCAGCATCACTTAGAAACAAGAGCTACAAACGTCTGGGATCTCGTCCAAAGCGATCAATAAAACCTTGCTACACAAACCGGACAATTAAGTAGACCTGTGGGTTGACACGACTACGGAGAAACTTACTAAAATTAGAACACCACGCAGGTTTTGCAAAATTGCCCAGGTGAATTATAAAAACTCGCCACGGCAAATATAGCTTTGCACACCGTATTCACTCAGATGTCAGAACTTAGCCTTAACAATTCAGACGTATCCCCACAAGCCTGCATAGATGTATTCTAACAAGCCACGTAATTTTATACGGCATGAAAAGAAGCCTGCATAAGTGTAGTTTGACACTCAAGCACAGACATTGGTCACACTCGCACTAATAGTGGATTTTTCAAACGTGTTGAACTACTATAGACTAGCTCGTGCTTCTTTTCACAAAGTTAAATGTACGTGGCTTACCGATATCAATATTTCACTGTCTCGCTGCATTACCTGCCAAGACGTCTGCGTTCAACAGCACCATATGTGGCAAAACGCCTGCTACCGTAATATAAAGTGAACCATTGCAGGTTTGTTGCAATGGTTTTGTTACGCAATAAAGACCAATAGAACAATCCGCTCGCGACTTTCGCAACCCGCCTCTGTAGGCAGAGGGGACATGAGTGAACTGCAAGCTCATCACTGCATGACACTGTAACTGTGAACCTGACTCTTGTGCAGTGCGAGTTTCGTACCGGCAAAAGAACTGTCGTTGCAAGAATCAAATCAATTAATCGGAATTTAAGACGCCGACTTCAGGTTTTTCCAGAAATATTTGGTTCTTAATCCCAATTTCCATGGGGGCCAAATGCTTGTTTTTCCACCCTGCGAACGCCCATGCGATCACTGACTGTTTTATATCAGGTTCCACAAACAAGGCTAGCTCATCTAATGAAACGAAGAAACGTTTTTGACTAATTGCTAGCATCAGCTAATTTTTAGTATCTTTAGCGATTAAGTAATGTGCAGTACAAAAATACTTTTGGTGATGATTTTCAATGAAATCATATGTCATGTCAACACCTTTCTAGGTCTGGTGGGGGGATGCATCCCCTGCATCCCCCTGTGTCCGCGCCTGATTGCTACAGATAAATTCGTGCATTTTGCACAGTAAAAAATTGCGTGGCTTACCGCTGTCAAAAGTCACTCTCTCGCTGCAGTATACCTGCCCAGATGTGTGCTTGTCAATAGTCACATGCAATGTTCCCTCTAATTTTTTGTAGTCTGTGTGCGCAGATATTTTGGTGTGTGCGCACATTTTTAGAAATGACTAATATCCTCTTCATGCAAAACCTCATGCACATGATATGTCTGTATGCGTGTGCACAGTCTCTTAAAGCTGTGTGCGCGCCCAAACGCGCACAGCTTAGAGGGAACATTGGTCACATGTGGCAAAACGCTTTCTACCGTTACTTGAAGTGAACCTTTGAAGATTTGTTGACATGTTTTTGTTACGCAATAAAGACCTACAGTAGAACAAACCGCTCGCAAGTTTGACCAGATGCCTCTGCGAGCATAGGAAAGGACAGGAGTGAACTGCATGCTCATCAGTGCATAACACCAAAACAGTGAACCTGGCTTGCGTGCAGTGTGAGTGTCATACTGGTACATAACTTACCATTGCAAGAATTAAACCAATTGATCGGAATTGAGCTGCTGATTTCAGCTTTTCTAGAAAATTTTCTTTCTTAGTCTCAATTTCCAGACGGGGGGGGGCAACTACACTTTTTTCCCCTCCCCCCACTGCGGACGACCATGACAACAACCTCTTTGTAACCTCTGCAGATAGAACCTAATATAAATGATAATGCTTACACAGATCTTATGCCGAGACCACAATGATTTTGCCTTCCCATTTTGTGAAACTTCTGCAGCCTACAGGAAACATTTTGTTGGGAAAAGATTTAGAGAAAAAGTGATGGTGCTGTTGCCGCTCAGCTGCGCATTTGCGTTCACGCTCGGTGACCTCTGACGGATTGGCGAAGTGCTCAGTGGCGGATTAAGGGGAGGGCTGACTGGGCTACAGCCAGGGCCCCCCACAATTTAGGGGGCTCCCAATTTCTTAGTCGGTAAAAAAGAGGAATGTGTTAACAATGCACAATACGCTGTGAAAGATGCCATCGCCAATCGGGATTGATAAGTAGGCGCTCTGCGCTCACTCGATGAAAATGCTTCGTTGACGTAAAATTAGTTGATTCTTTGGCGTGTGGTCTGGCCGATACTCACTAGCAAGTTAGTACTCCAAGGTCTAAAAAGGTAAGGTCTTCCACCCGCCTGTCTTATTTCCGTTTCGGATGCGCATGCGGTATTCACGTCATATCAACATCGGCCCTGCAGACAGCCGCGAAGGAAGTTGTGAAGGTCGCTCAACATTGGTAAATGTATGTAGATTTTAGCTAAGGAGAATAAATCATGGTGTTTTAAGGCAGGACTGCTAGAGTTGGTACTTCAATACCAATTCTGGTACTATTTACTTCCAATGCAAGTTTGGACATTTTGGTACATGCTACTTTTATGTGAATCGCCATTTTTGGTATTCTTGATAACTGACTGAAAACAGAATAAAAGCAATGATAAACAGAAAGGTGGCAGATATCAAGATACTTAAAACATTAACTGATAACAAGAATGAAGCAGTATCAAGCACGTCTTAGTTCTGTTTGCATTCCGTTCAAGTCACTCTAAGCTGGCTCACGCTAAACTCAGTGACTCATTCGATTTTAGTACGTCGTTAGATGTACTTTTAGTTAAGAATTTTGTTGAGTGCCATTTTATATTCTAAGCGCAGGAGAAAACTAAAAACAATTCAATAGTGTTATGTCTTATGAATGAACGTAAAACTAACTATATATAATAAGTGAAAGTGAGCTTCACAACAGTTATCGATAAGTGAGTGCCAGAGCCGGCCTTAAGCCGATGCAGCTGCATTGGGCCCTGCGCCATGGCGTTTGGGTAGATTATTCATTTTGCCAGATACACCTTGCGCTTGATAATTCAGTAGAAACGCCATATAAATTTCACTGAACAAAGAACGCTCTCGTCAGAACTAGCAAATTTCCTCTCGAACGTTAGCAAACGTGCTCAATTCTCGTGTTAGTACTGTACTGCATATTTGCGCTCTTCCACGATCGTAACGCGGTTGACTGAACGCGATGACGTCATAAAATCAATGCTCAGAGGGGCCCCACGCTTAGGTCTTGCATTGGGCCCCTCGCCCAGGTCTTGCATTGGGCCCCGCATCTGCTAGGGCCGGCCCTGGTGAGTGCATGCTCTTTTTCTTGTTCTTACAAATAGTTTTACTGTCTTTCCTGGATTGTGAACAGAAAGAATGATATACTAAATTACAATGAGTACGATTATTATTTTTACTATATCAGTTTAGGACATATCAAACTGGGCTATTATGGGAGATAAGGTTAAGACAAATTTTGGTTCGGTTAGTTTTAAGGTTAAGTTAGTGTATTTTGGTCGGGAATTTCATATGGAAAACTGATTTTTCTAAACATATTTTTAAAGAAAATTGTATTTACCCAAAAAATGTCATTTTGATATATATGTATGCAGTGGAAGCCCGCTAACAAGACCACCCACTGGAAAGCAATGAATTTGGTCGTGTTAGCTGCACCGGAGTGGTCGCGCTAGTGGATTTTAATTACGCTTGCATTCCTAAAGGTTTCATGTATTAGCTTCCCAAACGTTCACATCGCAGTTCTCATTTATCTGTCGGTGACAATATCAAACTGCAGTGGAGTGATCTTTTTCAAAAATAATAAGAATAAAATATGAGGTTCGAAGCTGCGTGGGTCAACAGCGACTCAGCTTTCTCTCCCTGGCTGATGAGCACTGGAACTGATATTGTGGAGTCACTAACAGTGGCTTGCAGAGAGGAGGGCAAACTGGGCGACGGCCCTAGGCATCCAAGGCGGAACGGGATCAAAATAATGAAATTACAAAAATAAATAGGCTGTAACTGGAGATTTTTCCTGTTGTAAAGCTGCTAACACATGCTGCATGGATTTAATTTTTCAAAACTTGTTTTTTTCTGCCAACACTAGTTTTTGCGTATTCAAATGCCAGTATTTTTCACATTTTTCAATGCCAAGGACCTATACTCTAGATGTGCGGTTTGCACCCAATAAAACTGACGGTGACGTGACTTTTTCCAGACAGTGGGATCAAGGGAAAATCACAAAAAGGCTTGAAAGATATATGTGGACGTTTAATTGATTTTCAGGGACAAATTTCAAAACTGTCCTATTTCAACTTGCCTGATTTAGCTGACTTTTTTATGCACCTCTAGTTTCCCGTTTCTTTTTTTGATGTGGCACACCTGGGTGTGCGCTAATACAGCCGCACACCTGTGCTTGCAATATGTGCATCATTTCGAGCTTCATCATCAATTGGCAGTTTAGGCGGATTGATTAATTGATCATAACGGCTCACACAACCCCGTGTCTGTTCTGTCCCCCCAGTAGTTGAACATATAGGCGAACAGTCACATAATAAAAAATGGAATTTTTCTTGTGTACTTTATGCGCATTCTAAATTATTGTGTAGTTCAGTAAGTTTCAAACTGTCATCCCTGGGTGTTCATCCCATTTGTTTCAATAATACAAGTACTTCAGTTCGTTCGTTCATTCAGTTATTTATATACTGTATATATAGAAAGGGACCCTTTCTAAGTTTCAGCTAGGGGCCCCATACAACCTTAATCGGCCCCTGGAACTGTTTGTCTTGGCAAAAATAACAAATTTTCGTGTGTTTCACCCAGTGCAAATCTTCCTACTGCTACTTTGCAAACTGCTCTCTGTGGCAACAGCACTACTGTTGCGATCGGAAATCCCGAGCGGCATGTGCGCAAAGCTTCGCACCGTGGCAGCAAGCAACAATAGAGATCACCCGACGAAATCACTCTATTATTGCTTGTTCGCGCCACATACGTATATCTTTGTTCTTCGCGCACATCCCGTTCGTGGTGAATCACACAATCAACGCAACACCACTGGAGAGGTTGCAACACTACCTTCCGAAGTACCTGTTTGCGATAAAGCAGTTATGAAAGACTGCCCAGCCGGTGTAGAGTGACAATTTGACAAATACTGTATCATCGGAAGCTTAAATGCAGGTGCAATCACTGCTTTGCTTTATTGGCGAAAACTACGAGACTCGTGATGCAACTAGAGGAACTGCTGATGCTTTCAGTTCCTGCGACCAATAAATTCACCATCTCGGAGCATCTTCAGAGATGAGCAGCCTGTGACAATGATTACTTGGTTGTGAAATTCGTTTCAATAATCGCTCACAATAGCCGAAACACTTGTTACCCATTAGTTGCATTGTATGTATCAAGTCGAGCTTGCTCATTAACAACGTGTTACGCACTGAATCTTCACCCTGCAACAGGACGGGGAGGAAGAAATAATTGAATACAAGTCAAAAAAACGGTTAAAAAAATACTTACACCGCTTGCCAGCGCCCACATAAGTGTTCCGAGAAAAATCGCCTTTGCGCCCAGAGCCAATGCTATCATAACGTCCGAACCGGAAAGTATCCCTCCATCCACATAAACTTCACATTTCCCATTCACTGCCTGAACAACTTCAGGCAGACAGCCAATCTGTAAATGTCAAGAAGTAAAGAAAAAAAAAGCAGGTAGAGAAAAGCAAAAAAGCAAATCCACCGTTTTGGAAATGGCTCGAAGATTTTTGTATACGTACAGCGGGTCGCATGCCTTGAAGTTTTCGCTTTCCGTTGTTAGAAAGCAGGATTCCAGCAACACCGCAATCCACTGCCTTCTTTGCCGTCTCCTCTGCGAAAACAGTGGGTACATTTTCTCACGGTAAACACGAAATTTATGCTTAAAAGACTTACCAGTAAGAATGCCCATCAAAACTATTGGAAGTTTAGTGTTGTCTTTTATCCATTCGATATCTTTCCACTGGATAGAAGGATCGATGAGTTCCCTAACAATATCCACAAACTTGGGTCACTTTCTATCGATGACATGTTGGGCAAATTACATACGACGAGAATACCCGAACTTTAACTGGTATTTCAGTGTTTCCCGTGGCATTATCAACTTACTTTAAGTACGACATTAGCGAGTTCGTTGCAAGAGGACTGCATTTGCTGGGAAGCACTGGGGCGTCAAGCGTGACAACAATTGCTTTGAAGCCGTTGCTCTCTGCCGTTTTAATGAGTTGAAGCGTCGTGTCTCGGTTCTTGGGAAATAAATGTGGATATGATAAAGCGGACGTTATTACCTACCAGGGAGTTCCGTTTGCCCTACCTTGTAGATGTAAACTTGCATCCATTTCAGAGAACCTCCTGTTTTTTTTGCAACTTCTTCGATGCTGGTAGATGTCCACGCACCCAGAACATACCCGGTGTTCAAACGTGCTGCGGCTGAAAAAAGCGTGTGGTAACAAGCACTCTCTAATGCAACATCGCACTAAGAACAGCACCAATATTTGAACAGTATACCTCTTGCAACAGCCGCCTCTCCTTCAAAATGAGCTATTTTATTAACAGATGTTGGACCAACACACACAGGAAAATCGATCTCAAACCCCAAAACGGTCGTCGAAACGTCCACATCAGATACATCATTCAGCACTTGGGGACGCAAGTAATACCTGAGTTGGAATTACCAGTTAAAACTTGCTATCACATAGCCATGGATACTGGAAACGCGAAACATACTTTTCGAACGCCGACGTTGTTGTAGGTTTTAGCTCGGTCGCGTCATTTCCGAATAAATCCCATTCAGTATTGTCAACAGCTGCATCTGCGTAACCGCACAAGGTGGTGAATTTTGTCATTACTTCTTGTTGGATTATCAGGAAAAGAAAAACCTAGAAAGCCTGAACCAAAAACAGTTCATCTCAGTGAGATATGTTTCACAGGGAAATATATGCCGCCAATTATCCAACACTGTGATTACAGGTTACTATTGGTCAAGGTTCGTTGCACAAAATATTTTCCACAATCGACATTTATGATCACTGACGGTGGTACAGTCCTGCGCTGACAAATATTGTTTAAAGTGGTTCTTTGTCTGCACATTAATTTGTTGAGGGGTCTCCTTTAGCAAATTTGCACCAAATTTTTGGTTCAATTTGAAAAACATATAACTTACTTCAGAGCTTATTAAATTTGGCTCTATAGTGGTTCAAAAGGTTTTTAACAAAACAATGTACAAACTAAGTGCGAAATTCTCAAAAGGACCCATGACATCTCTGAAAAATGAGAGGCACGAGGCGACCGCCTTGTTCGCATCCCCTAATATCCAACCCTGTGTGCCTGTGCGATTGCATTGCCGTGCATTTCCTTAAGCTATCACATGTGGTTCGATGACTGTTTTTTCGCGTAAAAGTCATTGAAATGTTTTCAACACTTTCAAACCTTTTTATAAGCGTTTCGCAAATGGAGTTTTGAAAAAATTGTTGCAATGTAAATGTGATGTTAGCGCAAGAGGCCAGAAGCAGAAAACAACACATTATGCAACCTTGAAGGCAATGCAAGTTGATAGTAAGATTGGAAGCGCCTTTTGGGTTCGTTGAGTGCGTTTTCCTTTTGATACTTCGTAAATAGATGTATTTCACCAGTGTACATTTTTAAAGAAATCAAAGTACATAATATTTTGATCATGCTACCCCTGCTAAGAAACTTCTCAGCCAACCTCCTAACTTCGGTCGTGGATTGCAATGATTCCTTTCATTTAAAAATTTCCAGTAAACGCCTTCACGTTGATTAAGTCCCTGACGTTGGTCGTCCGATCGAGTTGATTAAGTCCCTGCCCTTTGTCATCCGATTGAGATGATTAAGCCCTACCCTTTGTCATCCAATCGAGTTGATTGAGTCCCTGCATTTTGTCATTCGCTCGAGTTGATTACGTTCTTACCTTCTGTCGTTGACTTGCATTGATCACATCTTTTTCGTAAAAACGAAGAGCCTTCAGCAGTTGATGCAGATTTCATAACTTTCCAGTCACTGGTTTTTTTTGGCAAATAAAAAAAATCAAACGACTTTAATATATTTACCGTGTGAAATTAACTTTAACGCAGAAGCAAATTCCCTGACAGAGTACAAAATTTAACTTGCTTTCAGCGAATAAAGTTCCTGTACAGCATGTGCAAAATATAGAGGCTTCTTTTATGGTATAAGGTGAACAAATACAGGAGCCGCGAACCACCTTTTCAAGACCACGTGTTGTACACATGAAATCTCACAACGTCAGGATCGAAATATGAAACAAATCATTTTTTTTCAACTCAGTCTCACATTGCCTCTGTGGCAATATTTCGGGGTCCCTTTCTGAGAGTTTGCCTAGGGCCCCTAAATCGTAATATCCACCCCTGCAGGTACATGCAACAATACAGGAACATCCGCCAACTCCACGTATAGTGCAGGATGTATCTCATCTTCGAAAGACACGTCTGATTTCTAACTAATTTCCTTGCTAAAGATATAACCAATGGCGGATCCAGGGGAGATTTTTTGGACAACTGCCCCCAAACGTCTGTGGTACCCCGTTAAATGGCGCCCATTTGATATGAATGCGCCCCTTTCTCGTGTCTATCGAAGTAGAAACAGAGATTAAGATATTTTCTAAACTAAACAAAGCTTCACACTTCGTTGATCTTCAGGATTTTGTGCCGAGCTTTTACTTCCTCTGTTTTTACTGGATAGTATCAACAGTGGTGGACTTCAGATTGGGGGGGCCCGAGACAAGGTTAAAAAGAGGGGCCCTGATGATGTCATCATACTCAGCCACCGTGATAAGACCTTTTGAACAAGCCTAGGAAGGGGATATGTGGACCACCCAAGGGTATGTTCCTGAGCCTACGGCATGACTGACATAACAGAGAATGCAAAAAGGTATTCATGATACACAACTTTGAAAACACTTAAAGTTGGAAAGACAAAGCTAGCAACACATATAGTTAAGCCCTTTTAAAGCAAGGCACTTATGCATTACAGTTGCTATTGGGGGCCCCTTTGAAAGCGGAGTACTTACATATTACGTATGTTATGGGGGGCTCCTTTGAAGGAAGAGTAATTGCGCATTACAGTTGCCGCCGGGTCCCCTTTGAAACCAGAGTATGCCTATTTACACATTGCAGTTGCTGTTGAGGGCCCTTTTGAAAGCAGAGTACCTACACATTTCAGTGGCTGTTGGGGCCCCTTTGAAACCAGAATACCGCACACTACAGTTGCTGTTGGGGGCCCTTTTGTAAACAGAACACATACATATTACAGTTGCTGTTGGGGGCCCCTTTGAAAGCAGAGTACCTATTTATGATCTGCTTCGGAGTACATTATATGAGTAAATAATAAGTTTTTCACCAAAAATGAAGAAAATTTACAAGCGAAACACCTTGAGGGGGGTCCTTAAAAGGGGGCGAGGCAAGTGTCTCGTTCGCCTCCTTGAACACACCACTGAGTATCAATAATGCTATTCTTTCGTAATGATACTACTGTTCTGTTATTTGCATCCCGCGTCAGTGTTGTCAACTGGTATGTATATATACTTTTCAAAGTGCTTGGTATATAAAAATTTTGATTTGGTAGATATGAAAAATTTGGTATATATTTTGTATAATTTTGTCGGAGGAAACCAAAACCAATTTATTCGATTTCTTACAAAGCGGAAACAGATAAACCGATGGTGGTGTTGAAGCTATATAAAAATGTTCAGTGATTTTGCTTAGGAATAAGCATGCACTTTGGATAAGCGGAAAGCGAGATTGGAAGAGAGTTGAGAAGTTACGAAAATACTGAATTTAGCTCCAGGTATGCGCTTTTAGTCAGCTAATGCATCCAAAGTTGGGAAAGCGGCGTACGAGAGTGGCAGAAGATTTAGCAAAGAGTGACTGACAGAGGTCTGAATGACTTGCAAAGCAGTATTCTGCTGATGCTGTGTATTCCTTCTGCTAACTGCGCAAAAAGAAAATTGCCAGCTATTATAGAGCACAATAATATGCTGGACCACAAAAGAAATGAAAATGTAGTTGCAGGTGTTGGAAGGTGGAATTTTTAGTGGTTAATGAATCTGTCACTGCTAAAGTTAAGAAAGTAGAGATTGAGCTTGCAGCTTGTCTATGATGGCATTGCTCAACAGCAACTGTCAATAATCTACTGAAACAATAAAAAGACATTGAAAAATATAATTAAATTGCTAGGTTTCATGACAGATGTAAATTTGGTATATTTTTAGAGTAGATCTGGTATATTCGTTGTAGGAAGAGTTGGCAGCACTGTCCCGTGTGAGAACTGACCAGCAATAACAAGCGCGGTCGCTTTCGCTAACATAGTTCTGGTCTGTGCCAAATTGATCTGCTTTTGTTACAAGTTTATTTCTTTGACGCCTGATGGTAGCCTTGAAAGCAAAGGCAGCAGTGAAAATCGGAATGCACCATGGGAAACTGACGCAGGATGTTAGAAGCCTGCAAAGCGGCAATTTCAGCCTGTTTCTAGTGCAGTCGGTGAGCAGGCAGTACATCTGCATCGTATTTTTGCAACATAAAGGTAAGTGGATGAGTTTCTTGTCGGAATTTATGCTACTGATTGAACCATAATCCATCGTTTAAAAAGTTATGCATGTAAGTTAACAAACAACTTGCAACTATCTGGCAAAAACGCATTGAACGCATGGTTACCAGATTTATTTTTTCCAAAAAGTCCAAACTTTTAGTAAAAAAAGGCCAAAAACGGCCAAAAAATTACCGAAAAAAGTCCAACACACAATTAAAAACGACCAAAAAAGAGCCAAACCTTTCATTTGACAAAGCCAAACTTATTAAACAATTTTCCTCCTCACAACTCAAATTCACATAAAAATGCATCTTGTGGAGGCTACTCACAGCGCCTGAGCACAAAAAGCAATTAATTCAAAACTATTTTTAGAATTTGTCACTTATGACTAAAAATGCCAAGTTTCTTTATTTTTCAAAATCACCTAAATAAAGTACCTGAAAAATTGGCAGTTACTTTATCATCACTCCAATTTTGAACACTTCAAAAGCAGAGCTTGCAGTTTGTTGTAACAAGTCAAAATGCATTCAAATACAAGTTTATTTTCATTCTGTGTCGACAATGAATACAATAGCGCTGGAGTGGCCAACCCGCAACTCGCGAGCCGCATGCGGCTCTTTGTCCAGTTTCATGCAGCTTTAAGGTATTTAGCAGAAGTCCCGCTAAAAAACATGGATAACAATAAATGCCCTGTGAAGTTCTGTCATTGTCATGTTCATTGGCGTTGGAAAGATTTTTTCCAGGGGGGGGCCAGTAGGGGATTTTGCCAAAATTTTTTCCAGGGGGAGGCCAAAAATGGTGAAATTTGTTTTTTACCCTTCGAAATCGAAAAAACAACGTTTTTGTGCTAATAATTTCAAAATCCAGGGGGGGCTTGGTCCCCCTCTGCCTCCCCTTCCGACGCCCATGGTCATGTTGGTGGTGTGTGAGTGTGATATTTACAATAAATCTAGCTAAGCAAAAGTGCAGTATGTGCGTGAGCGAGGAAGAGATGGTTTTATGTTCATGTGTGCCCATGTGTATGATGTGGCTCTTTGCTGTAGCACAGTAAGAAATGTAGCTCTTGGTCTCTGATTGTTTGGCCACCCCTGCAATAGCAAGACAAATACTTCTAAATGAATGGCCACTTTGAACATAAGACATAATGCTAAATAGGCTAACATTTCAATGCATAGGCAGCAAGAAAAGATTCACGGCCAGGTAGAAACTAGTTGTGTGTCGCTACAAAATCTCACCGTTAAAAACTACAGGCATGACATGTTGTCTCCAAGACCATTTAATTTCCTAAGCTTAACCTATTAATTTGCCCAAGTGTAAGCACAGCTTGGTACTTAGTAAAGAGTTTGTTGAAGACATATAGTGGCAACATAAAATGAACTGTGAACACTGACTAGCCTAGTAGCACAGGCAGTTAGCAATATTAGGACAACAATATGAAGAGTATGTTTGGTTACACCGCATATCAACCATATGGATTGTCACAAGCCATACCAATCGTATGGTCTGTTACAAGTCATATATCACCCATAAACAGGTAGGTTATACGCACACGCACAACGGCTTGGCCTGCAAGGTCTGCGCAACGCGGCAAGCACAATCGCACATTCACACTGCCTCGCTTTCATTTATAATTCATTACACAAGGCGAAATGGACGCATAGGGGACAAGACTTTCAAAAAAAGGTGTTGTCGTTGACAGTTTAGCCTTAAAATATAGACATATTTTCAAAAAGGGACAACAGAAAAAATTTCGGCCAAATGACCTTCAAAAAACGGCCAAAAAAGCCAAACAGCCAACCCAAAAATCGTACGGCCAACCAACTTGAAATACGGCCAAATTTCCTAAATTTGGCAGCAAAACGGCCAATCTGGTTACCCTGATTGAGCGTGCTCCATTAGCTTATGGAATTATGATCTAACGATGCATTTGTGCAACATCTCACTCCGCCAACATGCACAACGTACCGTAGCATTGAATTACTACGTGGGAGCGCCACCACGACGCACCCCAATGAACGGAGTACTCAGCTCTAACGTAGAAACTTCGGCAAATACCAGTTATCGACAGCTTGGTGTGTGGAATGAATAAGGCTTTACGTTGTCATGACAATTTTTGTTCAACAGTTAATATCTGCAGTTCAAAATATTTTGGGGAGCGGCGGCTTTTGACCCTCTGGTTACGCGCCCGGCAACAGTGACTGAGGCCATATGGCTTTGATCCTATTTACAATTGTAAAACAGTAAACAGCTCACGTCGGCCACAAAAAGACAGATTCGGCAAAATCTGCAACCTACCGCAAAATGCGGGGCTTATTGGTTAGCTCATTCCACTTAAATCACATAAATTTGAGCAGAAAAGCGATCTTCTGGTGCAAATTTAAATTTTTTGCTGGAGACTCTGGTGCTGGCTGAGATTCGTGGTACTAAATTGGTTTTAGGCTAATTCTCACTTTTGTTTGATGGCCTACAAAGAGGCAGATGTATCGCCAGATCAACAGCATTGAGGGTGCTTGTTTGCGGAGGCTTCGCTGTAATTTACAATGAATAGGAAAATGATTTTATCGGAAAGACTAGAGCTTGAGTTTGGACTTTGGAGGTATTGACGGTAAATTAGAAGGGCTCAGCCCGCCTGCCTCCATTTCTTTTGAACAGTGTCGCATCTTTTTATCATAACCTGGACTAGTGGGATTGATGTTTTCTATATGAGCAGTTTAATGCAGGCCCGTAACCAGCTTACGACACCAGGGGTGGCGAAGAGTTTTCTGAGAGGGGTCCAAGTTTTTTCAAATATGTCCAATAGTTTACAACTATGCCTAACAGATTTTTTTCAGAGGCGGCAAAAAATTTTTCAGGGGGGCGAAGCCCCCTTGTTACGAACCTGGTTTAATGTCCAAACATGTGAAGCGGCATTGAAAACTTATTGCAATTCTAGCTTTATTCGTGGCGTTAAATATATTTTAGGACAATATGCTTTTAGGCTCAGTGCGAATCTACCATGCGATTATGAGATCGTTTTTGACGATTGCCAGCAGAGCTACCAGTGTAAGAAAAACTGATGTAAATTCTTAAGCGGTGAAAACAGGGGCGGGTTACCGATTTTCATAGGGTCCGATATAAAAGGAACCATCCACTTTCTTACTGCATTTATGGTTTTTCTTTACATATATTACACGTACAAGAGGTTGGTGCCTAGAGTCTCAGGGAATATAGTTTTAAGAACGGATATGACGAAACCTTTTTTGGTTTGTAAATTGCCTGCATTACTTGAAAACAGGCACGAGTTGTCTTTACTAAAACCGAGATTTTTTACCACCGCAGGTCTGCTTCATGGAGATCTATGTATTATTTTGGAGCTAGAGTACTGACAAAATATGAAAATATTGAAAATGTCTGTTATGAAATGGCGTTGAGTGTAGGTGAGTTTTACACACTTCGATCTTTTTTGAAATTGTGCGTGAAAGTAAATTCCAAAGTTGAATGATCTAATTCTACGATGATGTCGCACTATCAATCAGCCATGCGAACCTCCCCACTAACAAATTCGTTACGTCGCCCCTACACACAAACATAGCAATTCTTTTAACCACCAAACGACTCTTGCACCTCTATATTGAAAATACGTTAGTGAACGCCTGCACATCGGTTTCAATATTTTTGCAGATATGCGTCAGAGCTAGTAAACGATCGTCTATCATGGTACATCTCATTCGAGGTTTCAAAGTTTCATCGTGCAAAATGGCGTTCCTCCGAACACCATGTCAAAGCAAAGGATTATTGCAAGAAATTTTGCATGAGCTTTTCTGCAAGTGGTAAACGCTCTGGAACTTCTTTCAACACACTCAAAATATTGCCCTTGACTACAGTGCCCGTTTCCTGACTGTACAAGACCAACTTTCACAATTCCTGAAGCATTGCTTTTTTGCAGCAATAAAGCTTCCATATTCCAGAAATGTTTGCTAAAAATGGTCATAGCTGATGTCTGGAGATTGCATCATACTATGCAAAATCAACGGTAGTTTTGACTGGACTTCAAACTTGTCTGCTTTGTGTACTACTGCTGTACTCTGTCCACATACGGATACTAAAAACTATATGTAATAACCCTCAGGCGATGAACCACCTTCCTTTACGAAGACTGCAAACTTGCCGCGAAGAGCAGCGAGGGGATGTCAGCTCTACTCCCATAACACTCGCTAAGCTTTCAGCTTGTTTAAAAAGCAGACAAATGACTTTCTTACCAGTTTCTGTTGTTGATTCGCCTTGCCGTTGACAGATATTTTGCAGCATTGATTTCGTTCATTGCTTCAATGAAATCCAAATTATAGACTGTCATATTTGTTGACAAGGGTGCTCTCTTGTCAGCAAATATTTTTTAGAAATGGACCTGCCTAAAAGCAAGTTCTTACATCGTGTTAATTTTGTTTGCTAATGTTGCAAAGCCGGTCAAGATTTGCTCAAAGTCTGAAACAAAAAGCAGCAATGCGCCGAGCTTTTGAACAAATCTTGTTTCACAGAGAGATAATTACTTTCAAAGGCACTCCGATGCTTGTCAGATTAATGTAAAAAATTAACCATTCCTTCCACAAGTGTAAATATGCCTAGGGTTCCCACGCAGTATTGAAAGTATTGAAAAAGTATTGAATTTCAAAAGTGGTTTTCCAGACCTTGAAAAAGTATTGAATTTGGCCAAAATGTACATTAGGTATTGAAAAAGTATGGAAATTCCAAATAGAAAAGAAGTCAGAAATATCTGAGCATAATTTTACTGAAGGCGAAGCACTTCATTATTTATGCAGTGTCATGCAATGTGTAAAATTGAGTTTCATGATTAAGAATTTCTAAAAATGAAGAAAAGAAGTGGTATTGAATTTTTTTAATTTGGTATTGAAAAGGTATTGAAAAAGTATGGAAAATGATGTTTTAATATGTGTGGGAACCCTGCATGCCTTTTATTGGAATGACCTGACTACTGCAGTTACTAACTAAATTTAAGCAATGGCGACACAGTAAGTGTAAACAGCTGAAGGCGCCTGACACCGAATTAATCTTTGCACGCCATTGATGTGACCATTCATTATAGAGACCCCATCATAAAGTTCTCCCACAGTTGAACAAGTCTAGACTGACAGATTCGAGACGATGCATTTTATTTTTACATTGTCTTTGCTGCCATATTGTCTATGTGCCGAAACCCATAAATTGCTCCTTAACAGCATAGTTGCTATTCAAGTATCGCACGTTATTGCAAAGCTGCTCAGCATCTCGTATACTTTTTCCTGATGAAAAACATGATGCTTTGCTTGCATGTGATCTTTAAGTTTATTGTGAAACTTTTGTAATGAGTAAAATGACAAGTGACAAAGCTTTACTCTGTTGCTTGTTATCCTGTATCATTACATGCTTTCTGTTTGTCCAAACAAGGCGCACAGTACGCGCATTTAACTTTAAATGAGCAACTGAAGCACATTTGGCTGGATTTGATTCGTTCTCCGTCAGAATCACTAATAAGCTGTTAAGAATAAAAGTCCGTAATCAGTTGAAAAGTTTTACGCTACCGCACTACTTTACTCATATTTTCACTATGACGGTAGAATCAGAACTGCAACGTTCGAATCAACCAGCTTTAAACTGTGCAATTTCTTCTGAAGTCTGAACTGACCGACCGCAGGGGGCGACTACAAACGAGTAAAAGACGACAGATGGTGCGGCATCTGTTCGACAATCGACAGGATTCTGCTGCGATTAGTGCAATGCACAGGGCCTCTGAGAGAAATTTTACCAGCAGAGGGTACCAAGGCCGATAGTAAGCCCAATAGCTTCTAGGGCCCTCGGCAAAACTATAGCTTCCTTGTACGGCAATCAGAATAAAGATAAACAGCAACCGTGCTAAGATTTAGAAACAGATTAATTGTTATACTGACAACTGGCTTACACTAATAATTTTAGACTTGAATACAGAAAAATTTGCATACTTTCACCCTCCCGGGCCCTAGTACCTATCGGGCCGGGTACAAAAACACAAAAAAGGCAATGCATAGTTCGGGTTGGGTGACGCAAATCGCTGTGCGTCTGTGTGGCAAAAAAGTATTTGCTCTTCTGTTAATGTCGGGATGGGAGATATAAGTCGCTTTGCGTATGTGTGGAAAAACAGCTCTGCTCTTCTGTTGCTCTCGCGACTGATGATGCTTCTGTATGCTCATCTACACCTCATCAAAAGGATTTGTTACTCCCAAAATTAAGCTTTATCGGAGCTGACAGTGGGAATGCACAAAGCGCTGTATCCCATCAGCGCTATCACGTTGTTGATTTGCATTTAGCCTTTCATCTTTAGTTCATCGGAAGCTTCTTATGATGAACCAAAGATGAAGTAGAAGGAAAATTATTCCTACCTATGATGAGAAGCCAATAATTCTAGCATAAATCAAATGTAACATCGGTGGCGTACCTAGGGTTTCGCGCGCCTGGGGGCAAAGTCAGTCTTGGCACCCCACACGGCCCGTTTGAGCAGTATAGATGTATACAGTGAGCTGCTTTCTCTAGACCCGCTATAATTGTGTGTGCAGACACGTTTGAAAAGTTCGTATAATTGTTTGACAACCTTTCAATCTTGGAATTATTCGTTGAGCTAAGAATCTTATCGTTTTGCGTGAAGCTACTTTGAAGTTTCAGTCACGATTGAACATTCAAACTATCGTATTGCGACATTGCAAACTGCGGTAATACATTCGAATAGTAGCAACTACAATCAGTAAAAATGCAAAATTAACGAAAACGTTCTTCTTATCATCTGCAAAGAATGCAAGAATCTTTATGTGTACGAAAATCTGACAACACAGCAGAAAATTGACCGGAGTTACAACCTTGTTTTCCAATGCACTGTTTTGTCGAAACCTTTTGAAAACCCCCTCGTGCAGGCTCCTGGTAGGCGCGTAGCCCGATAAGCGGTTTTCGGGCGCGATATTCATCTTTCAATTATTTGATTGGTTTTAAGGTTTCACAACAGTTTTTTCTCAAAGGTTTGATAGATGACATGCAAAATACGGGAGGAGCAGTCGCGCCTTTCACCCCATACACCTGGTTGCAACCCCTCCTGCGGTTAGTGATTTATGAAAAACAGTGGCTTTAACGGTCTCATATAGGTCAGTCAATTGGTCAGTTAATTGTATTTTCCTCGAGGTATAGAAAATGGCGTGGTTCAACAAAAATATTACGAGGATTTTGCGAAATGACCGCGAGGTCAACACGTCAGCCAACCCTTAAATAGAACAAAGAGAAAGGCAATTGGAAGATTATGATTATCGCAAAGAAATAGTAAAGGAAAAGCACACACACAAAAGAAAAAAAAACACAAGATGTATAACAGATCAAGCGCAAACGCGCCACAAACATCGAACTGCAACGAGCAGCAGCACAAGCAATGCAATCAACCAATTACTAACAAAGACGGGTTTGCTTACTTCGAATGAAGCAAATGCGTACATAATATCGGGAATCAATGAAATTTACATTTGAAAGAGGAGCTGAAGGTAGTTAAAAACTTGTTGTATCAAAGGGGTAGGTAGTTCAAAACTTGTTGTATCAAGGTACTGTATGACAATTTTTGCATACAAAAATCCAGAAAGGTATGATTCCTTGCAAACGATACAGATAGATGTTTGTACTTTAAATTTCGAGAAGCTGACTCTTCGAAATCTGCATTTTACAGAGTTAATTAGTTGGAAAATTACCATATCAGGTAACACCTTCGCAATCTGAAAAATGTTTTTGAGTTTCAGTTGAACTTACATATTTTTATTTGAATTAAGTTTATCTTTGCGACATCCACTACACAATTTTAATAAACTCTTGATCCTCGAAACAACTTACATCAGGATATTTAAACCGGACAAAAATTAATTATCAGAAAGAACAAGTAATCATCAAGATAACATAACTTCATTAATTGATTTTCTAAACCGACCTTTACACCCAAAGATCTTCACAATCGGGAATATAGAATTATTTTTGGAATTATTTTTATATTAAAATACTTCAACCTTTTTTCGTCAAAGGCTTCAGGAACCTTTCCTTGAATGATTTGGCAGCAGAATAAATCATTGTGACCAGTGATTGTACAAAACGCATCGAACGTTTTGAACTACAGCATTACCAACATCAAGAATGTAAAATACAACAAAGAACTGCAGGTATGTGGCAACGTTTGTTTTGTTCATGAGAAATCTGATCTAGCTAGTATTCAATAAAAATTGAGTAGGTTTATTTAAATACTCGTCAAAAACTGTTAGTACAATGTGTTCCTTTTGTTTGAATATGTCCAAAAACCTTTTTAGCGATTAACCATAAAAAGCGTAAAAACAAATAAAGCGTAGATTTTTGTTACATTGACAGTGCAAATTTAATAATCATAACATAGGCACCAGAAGAGTGCGTGCAAAACCATGCATAAGCGAAGGGTATTCGGTTTCCTACTCCTTTTTTTCTGCAAATATATGTTTTAAACAATGTGTTCATCACTTCAGGAATTCGTATTTTCAAAACGTTTTGCCTTTATCAGGTTAACAGGCTTAGCAAAGTTCTCTACCTACAAACATTATGCTATGTGCCTCTGCAAAATTCAAGATAAAGAGATCATTATAAGTTTTTCTCTCTTTTATTGTGCTGGGTCAACATCCTCGACAGCAGCAGACTCCAACATTGCAGCGAACGAGAAACCAAGCAGTTGAAACCAGTTTCATCATTGCGAAAAATGCGCTAGCGAAAGCAAGCTTGGCATAGATGGAAATTCAGATGCAGGCTCTGACTCCACAGTTGATGTCTCCTGGATTGAGGTCGTTTGACGCACATCCTGTTAGACGCGTCACTGAAATGAGTGGCTTTGCCGATGTTGTTTACTTGTTATGCATATCGATTTACAGCATATTTGGTCTCATGTGGTTTGCGGCTCGTTAAAACAAATGTAAATTCAGCGAACCTTCTTGAATCATCGCAGATGTGAAGCAAAAGCTTCCCACGCCACCATTTCCTTTCAGTGCTGACACAAGCGGACTTGACTGGAGTGTCGAGCAATCACATTTCACCGCATTGCTATTCTTGAACATGCGAACTTCCGCAGCGAGATTATCTTCCATTATTTATTATAATTGTGACATTATGTTGCCTTCTTGTTGTTTCACCATTGTTTCATTACTTTTGTATCGCATGAAGCTAGCTCAATTCCGATCTCATGACCGTAACTGCGCACGGTCGTCAACCATTTGTAAATTTTGAAGTAACGAAAGGAAATTATTTCCAAAAACTTCGTAATGTTACCATAATGTACTAAAGACTGTATGATTCGCAACATTTCTTCACTCTTAGGCCCAACATGAGAACAAATTCGTTTTATTTTAATTTAATTGCATCATACAGACCAACGAACTCTGGGAAAAATACAGGCTTGTCCATGGGAATATCATTCCTATGGGAATCCCATGGGAAACGTCCCATGGGATGGGACAGGCATAAATTGCTATGGGATGGGAAGGGGACAGATAAATATGTCCCATGGACAACCCTGGAAAATAGGAAAGCCAAACTATGTCACTTGGAATGAAAACTTGCCAATATTTTCCATTTCCGCATTTCTATTGAGGTGGATCGCTGTCAAACCTTTTAGGAATTTCATCTGAGGCCACAAGTGGAAATATTGTTGGTTCTGATACCCAAACACAGGTCAGATATTGTGAAGTTTATGAACTTAACATCGCATCAGCACTACTTCTACAGAAATACTGTATATCTTTGAAATTGTTGGCGAAATAGATTTCAACATTGCAAATATTTACATATTTGTGCATTCCAACTTCCCTTGTGAGGTGCATTTTATTATATTGGCAATACAAGCTCATGAAACGACTTTTCACATCATTCTTTGAAAGAACTTTTCACACATTACATCATTTATTGAATAATGCGCTAGCTTCTTATAGTTTTAATTATAAATAAATGCCATGCACAGTGGCGATTCTGAGGGGGGCCTGGGTGGGCCATGGCCCACCAGATTTTTGCTTAACCCCCCCTTTGGCCCCCCCAGTTTTTTTTCTTAATTTCCCGTTTAAGTTCGTTTGGTTGACATATGCAGGGTTGCCAAATGCGTTTTGTAAAAATACCGGCCATTTTGTCAACAGCGCCAGAT
>JGI24158J21664_10001391_pt1 | contig 27120 bp, 19 predicted proteins | sample Ectturendosymbi3_FD_21664 | JGI IMG/M metagenome (IMG submission 21664) | reverse complement strand
ACCTCTGTTTTTTCGGTGCCCCGGCGTTTTCTTCTGTTTTAGCGAGTACATTTATCGCAATTGATTCAGTACCGCCAAATAAATCTATCTATCTATCTGTCCACCTCTTTTGAAACGTGCGGCCCTCATCTTGAATACGCCTTTTCTTACTCATTTGGTTGCTCAAGAAGTTTTGAAATACGAAAACTACAAGTCACAGCCTGCGTTGAACTAATATTAATCTGAGTTTGTTTGAAGCGGAAATGCTGTAGAAAGCAGTACCAGTAAATTCAACAATACAAATGACGCAGATAAGTTAGCTCTTCTGGTGATTTTCATTATTAGCCGACGTTTCGCCCACCTATTCAAGTTGGCTTCTCTTGTTATTAGTAAGTTGCATGTTTTACGTGGTTAAAAAACATTGCCCTGAGGAAGCCCACTTGAATAGGTGGGTTATGAAGAAAAATAGTCTTTCTACAAAGAAGCAAGATTCCTGAATGTAAAACAAACCAGCAGTATGAATTCATGCGCGAGTACGGTGTGAAGTTTATTGAGAAGCTGAGACGAAATAATTCACACGCACAGTGCAAGCGTCCGCTCACGTGAGACGAAGGAACAACTCATCACTATATAAGCACCAAGAACGAGCGACTTCAATGGCAAGTGCACGTCGTACCTTCTAGTAGAGCAGCGCTCTTCAACGAGTGTGCACGGTGCACCGTAGGGTGCACCAAAATATGCTTGGGATGCACCACTATGAGAAATTCAATCACACACACCGACCGCATTGAGGAGGTGAGCACATGAAAAGCAGATTATTCCTCGGTTTGAGTAGTTGGCTAATAACATGCAACAACAAAAAAGCTATTAAATTTTATTTCCTTGATTTTGTTGTGTGTTTTATATAATATTGTAGTAGTCTCTTTCCAGGATGATTTTCATATCACTTTTCACCTCGGTTTACCTTTTAAGTAAATAGGGTGTGTGAGTTCATCAAAACATTAAGGGTGCACCATAACAAAAAAGGTTGAAGAGCACTGTAGTAGAGGATTGCTAACAAAAAGTTTGATTCACGACGGTATCAGGATCAGATGCAGTTAATCAATAGTGGTATAAGATCCCGGCCAAGGTTTTCTTCAAGAACCCTTCAAAAGGGTACTTTCATGATATTTACGTTGCATCAGAAACACTTGTTCCCGAATAAAAAAAAAATGTGTACAGAAAATAAAATGCATTCAGTTGGTGCGTCGGGGGTAAGACAGAAAACAACATTTAATTCCACGTCATCAAACCACAATGAACTTTTTTGATAAACTTGCTTTGAAGCTGCGAGACGAGGCGAAAAAACAGTAGTCGCACGCTTCGCTAACCCAGAAACTGTCGTACTTGCAAAATGCAGAAGTACTATATCAGCCATTTTTAATGATGACAGCGCAAAGCAGAAACCGACAAGACCTGGTCGATCTGCAGTCTGTGATGAAGATTTGCTCCCACGGAGGTCAGAGAGGCACTTGCCCAGTGACTAGGGCCCAGCATCTGTCCCGCGCACCTTGTCACACAGGCTTACAACACACGCGGGCACAGAACTGTAACTAAAAAGGATTATCACCTACAGCTCGGCGAACTCTTGAACTCATTCATAGTTGGCGGAATATAGCCGGTGGCGCTGGCCCTACACCGCAGGTTGACACTAGCAGTGAGTCAAGGCCTTTTGTTTTCTCTAGAAGGCCTTGGTTGAGTAGGGCGAATCGTCAATGACGCAGAACGCGTCGGGAAAACATGGCGAAAAAATGCCCATGTCGGACAATCTGTCTGGATTATAAAGTGCTTCGTAATTCACGCGGGGTGTGGGGAAATATTCATTTAGTCTCGTTAGCATTTTAACTTGAATTAACTGCTTATGTTTGTAAAGGTCGTCGAGCGAAAGTGTTGATGTATGTTCAGACCTGCTTGACCTATAGACGCTACAAGATCTGTTCTCTAGTGCGAGTCTCACGATGAGAATCTTTTTGCTTTTGATGTTCCTGGCGAGTATAAGAAACTTGGCCAGACGTCAATCAAGACTAAGTGGACGAAACACATACATTTGTGTTGAACGCTGGTGGTTCTGAATTATCAGATGCTAGTTTAAGATTTTTCTGTTTTTCCATCCATCATACTTTCAAGTGAACTTGTGGAATTGTCGACGAATGTTCAGATTCTTTTGGCTCTACAGGTTATCCACCTGTTAATAATAAAAACTATATGTATTGACCAAACTCAACTTTACTTTTATGATTTTAGGAAAGCAAAATACTTTTCGTATAAACACTTTACAGCAGTCGCTAGCGGCTGCTTCTGTCCCTGCCGCCCCGATGCTGAGAACCATAACCACGAAGAACCTTCCAGAGAAGTGGATCTGCACAGCGTGCGTGTCAAATAAATAGAAATCGTAGCGCCAGTCATAAAAATAAAATTTTAGTTATTACAGAATGATATCGGAGTGAATTCGCTAAAGCGACATCACAGATGCATGTCGGATGAAAACGAAGAAAAAAATCAAACCACACCTTTTCAACCTGGAAGGCACAAGATTTTTTTGAAAAGTCGAATCGACAAATTTACAAGCTGTCCGCTGTCATTCAAAACATTATCAGATATTTCAGAAGTATAGACCCTACGCTCATCGTGTGCATTTGTGGTTTCAAAACATAGTCTCTGACAAAAATTCCCAACTGGGAAACAAGCCACAGAAACCAAAACAACATAGACACGAGGGCCCAACAAAGCAGTTTGCACCACCACTTAATACCACCTTTAGGCCGGCGCAGAGGAAACCGCTTTCTGGCTGCGACAGCGAATGTACCAGCTTTCCAAACATTGTCAACACAGTGGAAGTGAACAGTAGCTGTCGTGCAGCAGCTTGAGTTGACACCGGATCACAGTTAAGACTGGTCGAGAAAATGCGAACGTGTCTGTTTAGTACGCTATGCATCACGCTGTGAAACAGATGGGAAGAGTTGTGGGACGTACGATAATCGGAATAAGCGAGGGACGGCTTGCTTGTCGCGACCGGGGAAGTTATTTCTTGGATTTCTGAACTACGGCGGCTGTTTCAAATCGCAACCAAAACTGGAAAATTATTACATGTCCGAAACATCCGCAACTATAATTGGTCAGCGATTTTCAAATTTAGGTTGTTGCTGAGTTAACGTTGATTAGAACTAATGAAAGTGTGGCCAAATACATCTCCATAATCACAATAAACCACTACTCCATTCAAGTGTTTACGCTAAGATTACTCATATAACTAAGCAAGGCTGGCGTTCCTGGGTCGTACACAACGGGATCTGATAAAATCAGTAAAAACTTGCCAATTTTGGGGACAAGAAAGATTTGTTTCATCATTTTCGGTCAACACAGTGTCAAGCAATTTGGACTTTACTTCCCCGGAAGTGACAGAAACGGAAAAGTATAAAGTACGACACGAAAAATGCACATTTTAATACAATTGTAAAAAATGGATGGTAATTCGTGAAGAAAAGTTACGCAACGCTCAAGCAATGGTGTGGCACGCAAGGCTTTAAAACCTTGATCTAACAAAGCTTGCCACCTTCGGTGCAGGATAACTGCAGGCTTAAGTACCGTAGGGTTGTAATAAAGACAAAAACAAGGAATGTCGATATCGAGATAACAATCACGGGAAATCTTAGGTTTTTTCGCAATACTTCGTGCCAAACACTAGCGAGAGGTAAACTTCACAGGTTTGGTGCCACGAGGTAAATGGTTGAATAAAAATGGTCCGTCGACTTGAGAATGCAACTGATGCTGGGCTCAGCAAAGCGATCGACAATTCAGTGAAATTCCTCAGGGCACCAAAGTTAAATAGTCCATTGCGCAGCGGCCATTTCCAGGCGATTTTACAAACACAACTCCAGGTAGGAAGACGGAAAGGGAATAAAACACTGGCAAGTGGCACTGCCAAAGCTTTTGCGAAGAGGCACCAAAACGGAAAATCGTGCGAGCTCTGAATTACAGAAAGTGGACAATTAAAAATAACGAACTTGAAGAAGTCGTAGGAAACAGTGGACAATGCAATCGCAATAGCGCGAGACGGAAAACCAAGCGTGGTAAGAAAAGAGTTACCCTGATGTGTTGGTGGATTTCGCTTTTCTCTTCGTGATCTCAAACACAGTGAGAATGGAAATCGCTTCATCCAGCAATGAAGTAAATTGCTGAATGCATTCTGCTGCGTCCATATCAAAATCATCGTATGGACAGCGAGCAATCGTACGGACAAACACAATAGAACGGCCTTTACGAAAAACTAAAACAGTGGACGAATTCAAGTAACCCTGAGATCCTAAACCTTATAAAAAAAACTAACTGGCTCCACACAATGGAAAAGACAAATGGATTGCTCGCATTATGAGCACTAAGAACATTATCGCGTCCGATCACGGCTGGGCGCATCTTCGGATGATTTCGCCAACTTTCGGACGCGAAGCATCTTTATAAGAACAGTCTATATGCCTTGCTGTCAATGTGTTGAAGTCCTATCTAGCTGTGCTGCTTTTATCTTTCTTGTTTTTGTTGATTCCGGATGGTTGGGGACTTCCGACGGATGAAGTTTTCCGGCGGCTGCAAACAAAACAAAAGGAAATAGAAATAAATCGCACAGTCGGATTGACAGGTTCAGGGCTTTTTAGGGTTTGACCTTGGTGACCGTTAAGACATCGTGAGACCGCAACTATTTCATCTGAATACCGAAATGGTCATGACGCGAGATTTCAGTGCATTTTGTTGGTGGTCATGCAGCAAGCTTCTACTGTATTCTGATAGACCGTTGCAAAAATTTGAGAGACCGTTTCGGTCCCTTAAAACGCCTTAACACTGGACAGGTCAGTAGTTGTAAGCCAACTTACTCGTGTCGTCTCAGCTGCAGCACGCAAAGCTATATTTTTGCAAACCACAGCATCATAGAAAATAACTTTTGAAGCTGATCATGACATGACAAGGCAAGTACAACTTTTTTAAACAAAATGCACCAAAAGCGTAAGTGGGCCAAAAATCTGTTCGAGCGCAAACGAACATTTAACTGAAATATCGTAAGGCTTTGAAAACCACTCCCTTCACAAGTTGGATAATTTCGAAAAAAAGAACAAATGAAAAAGCACTTCCTTTCAAGAAGAAATGGCTGGTGGGAAAACAGAAATGTCGTGGCACTTAAATCACAAAGGTAGTTGGCTCTGTAGTTATGCCATCTAACGTCTTCAACAGTTTCGAAACAATATGCCAACTACCCTTTGAAACAAATTGAGACCACTGCAAATGCAACCGTGAAACAAGTCGAATCAAATCCAACATTAAACCACACAATTTTCCAGTTGATGGTTTGCCCCTATTAAACTATCTCTATCAACTGAATGAACGTCGTAAAACAGACTTCTTTTGGCAAAGTTATACTCACAAGGAACTGCTTTTTCCTCTACCGCCACTGCCAGTCGATGACACGCTACCAGTGCTGTTCTTGCGGGTACGCGCCTCCGTGCCTGAAAACAGACGGCCTAGGGTGATTGGGTAGCTCAGATGCTAACGTACGCCATTAAGGTGCACCGTCACTATGACGTTATTAACTGGTGACGTGCTTACTTGCAAGGTCCGATGACGAAAGGTTAGGTTGGCTCAGTTGCGACAGGTCAGCCGCTTTACGCCGTTCGCTCTTCCTGTTCAGAGAAAATACGAGACATTTTCAAAACAAATATGGAGAAAAACACAGCGAATCACATAAGGGGGCGCGAACAGCATGTTAAGTGTAAACGCAATTCAAATTCTACGATTAGATCAACGTCAACAGACCACGCAATACCTGCACATGATGTAACTAATGAAGCCCGTCTGTGCGTATAAACGAACTCAGTGATGCAGAATATTGCTGAGCAAGACCCAAAATTGTTTCGATACGAGCAAAAAAGGAAATCAGCAAGTTCAACAAACAGCATTCGGTGGGACATTTCACTCGATAGCGTTCAAATCATGGAGCAAGCAAAACCCAACAGGGCAGATCCCAGCCGCCCTCTGTGCACACCGCCTCACATCTAATGCATGAAGAACGAAGCAATTTTTCCGGGTCCCGTGTAATGTGTATTAACTCCTAATGGGAAAAAAATTGTTCCATCACTTCGCTAGCGAAAATTTCCTCCCTTAACTTTACTCCCTCAGACCAGGCGATGCTTAAAAGGTTGGAGCAAAACACGAAGCGACTCAAGATATTGCAAAGCACTGTTGCTGTGTTACCTGGATGATTTGCTGGATGAGGATGAAGCTGCTGCTGGCGCACTGCTGTGTGTTGGCAGCTGGCCCATGGCCAATGAGCCCATGAAGGCCGGAGATGGACAAGAGGAGGCGGATCGGGAGGATGCGATTGATGGCACGTGATGATGGGGTCCTTTGTGGCCCAAAGCCGTTGAAGGCCCCTGAGTTGCAGGATTAGACGCGCCAGCTAAATACGCCGCGTGCGATGAGAAGTGGTTGACCAGGTTGCGGGGAGGCACGGGATTGGGAGGATTTACGTTGTGCAAAGCCGACATTGATCCCCCTGGAAAATACAGTGAACTTTTGGCATTAATGCGGAAATTGCTGGAGATCATGTTACTACAGAAAACAAAAGTTTATTTTTTTTTCTCAACGTAAATCACAATTTTCCCCAACTTCTGTCTGCAACATTGTGCACCGCTAGAACGAAGTGACAAAAATAATTGGCTCCTGTAGTTCAAGGCAGTTACACAACTGTCTTTGCGAACAGTTACTTTCATTACTACGCATACCTGCGCTAGTTGCAACACTGTCGCGTCCTTGAATGAAAGAGGAGTTCGATGTTGGAAGAGCAAGAAGTGATTTCGATTTTTCTTTGTTGCCGTTCACTGCAAAACAATCATTATCAACACTGTCTGCGCAAATACACGGTCTTCAATTGACGCAGACCATAACAAACCTTTAAATTCACCCTTATATTTAGTGTCTTAAAAATACCTTGACAAAACAGGATGCCAAATTGTTCCTGCAGACAGAATGGTCTGATTTTTATTCGGTTATGTCCGGTTATGATTCGGTTATCAAAATTTTAGTGTCACCAAACATGCACAAACAGTTGCAATCATGAAGAACAGGTTCAGGACGAAAACTTAAATCTGTTTTGGTATGCAACAATTCCCAAATAACGTTGTATTTTTGCATTTACATTGTGCACGACTTCGCGTGAGGTTTGAAAAATAATTAAATGGATAAAATAACGAAATATGGAACACGTAACCCCGGTGCAAACGGCGCACTGACTGGCGAGAAATAAGATAAAAAAACGTTTCTACCAGACACACGTATCTCAACCGCACGGGGAAATCCCGAGACACAACGTCACGACATCATTTTAGTATAAAAACTGAGAACAGCACATGAACCCTTTGCCACAACCCCTGCTTCAATGACCATGAGCTTTAGGAAATTTGAATTACAAAAACATCGGCATTGTCAACAAGAAAGCTTTACCAAGACAACCTCAAGCACGAATAATTGAATAGCAGTTAATGCTAAAGTATTTTGGCACCTTTCAGGCTGGACGATGTCGTGCTAGCTTGAAACGACATACTGCTTCGTTTTTTCAGCTTCTGTTGCGACTTGTCCGATCGCGACGCCATTGCTTTTCCGACGGACGACGACGAATGACCGCTCCCGTGGCTTTTCAGCGATCTGGAAAGAAACATAGAAACATGCGAAGCTGTTCAAGAGTGAGTCGATTGCTTGCGACGAAACGCTATGAGGAGGTAGCTGCAATGCGAATGCTATGAAAAACTTGACAGGGTGAAAATTAGCCTAGGTGTGCAGTCATGAAGACAGTCACGTTAGCACATTATTATTAACTGGTAAATTCCAACCAAGAAATCTTAACTTTCGTAGGAAAGAGGCAAAATTCTACACTAAACAAATATGTCACTTCCGTTCAGAAATGCAAAGGAAAGACAGTAAACTGCATGTAGTAAATGGCAGCTTTGGTATAACATACCCATCCAACAGCTTAGAGTTAAATCGTGTTTAGAAACAGCATCCATCGCATCACCTACTATCCATGTTCGCACAGCATGCACACATTCTAACGCGGAAGTACAGCTGGACTAGTAACAAGGGCTGTGGAGCCGGAGCCCAACCAATTTTGGATGACTGGAGCTGGAGCCAAACTTTAGATGGTGGAGCTGGCCTGAGTATGAAATGTGAATTCCGGTTCCATGTCCCTAATTCGTGGGGCAAGCGAGCTGTACAAACTGTTCATACAATGGTTTTTAGTTTTTAATGGACGAAATCATTTTGCAGCCGGAGCCAAAAACTTCAGATTCCTGGAGCTGGAGCCAGAGTCTGAAATTTGAGCTCGGGCTCCACAGCCCTGCTTGTAATCCATGTCTTTCAAGTCGCCACGACATAGCATTTGCAACAATAACACAAATGTAACAAACAAAACCTGTTCAACAAAAGTACGAACGAATCATTAAACCGAAGTGGTAATGGGTTGAGACACGCACCCAAACAAAGGATGTTCAATTCGTAAAATGCGAAAAAATTTAATGCAAACAATTTTTTAAAGTGCAGAATGCGGTTGTCCTGACAACGAATAGAAACAAAAGTATCCTGTTGAAAACACATGCGTCTAACATAAAAAAAAGTCACAATAAAAATTATGAAACGTTTTGATCGTTGATTCTTGACAAAGTGGCGACATCGTGAGGCGCCTTGCAAAGTAAACTCAGTTTGGCGCCGTGACCGCATAAATCCTTCTGGGATGCTGCACGATGGGAACTTACGGCTTGACGCAGCAATGTACGATCATCAAATCAACACACAGAATCCTCGCCTTGCCAAGTATTACGGTCGAGTATTACATGAAGCTGCCTGCGGAAGAAAATTGTCTTGCAAAACAACAACGATGCCAAACGCTCTAATCCGTTGAGAGACGTATATGAACAAGTGCTATGCAACCGAAGCTAACCTGGCGTCTTCGTCTTTGCTTTTCTCTTCGCGCTCGACCAACAAACGCTCCTCCTCCTCTTTGCGTTGATCCTGAAGGTCCGCTTCCAGGAGGAGATGTTGCGTCAGCTGTATGATAAAAGACGTCATCACCACTGTCCACCTCAGTGTCTGTTCTGTGTTGACTTCTTGGCAAAGACATTCCGTTGCCGAGAAAATTTATGCTTATGAAGCAAAAAGCAATTTTGAGTACAGTTTATATTTAAATGAAAGTCAACACTAAATCGCTTTGCACGTGCAATGTATATTTACAACGTACTCGATCTCATATTTATGCAAAGCTTTCGCATCTGTTTGATCACCACACGAAAAAACTTGCGATACATTTGAAAAAAAACTCCCTATAATTTGCTTTCAACCGCGATAGCTCTTTAGATCAGTTCCAGCAAAAGCAAAGCTTCGCAGGAGCCGCATGACAGCTGCACACCGACTCACCGACTCCATCATCACTTCCGTCCGGTCCAGTTCGAGGATCGTGACGCGGATGGCGGCCGAGACGTCCCTGTCCTTTTCGGTCGACAGGAGCCTGCGCACGTTGCTCTCCAGCTGACCGTGTAGCGCTCGATCTTTCGGCAGCTTCAGCAAACCTTTCATGCTGGTCAGAGAAACATGTGATCAACACGGTGTGGGTTTTCAGTGCAACAGCAAGCAAGCGGATGATGCAAACGAAACGCAAACTCGGCACTGAACGTTGTTGTCAAGCGACTTGAAACAGCAGCCTGTGAAAAGCAGGAAGCACTCTTGCCCGTTTACAACCGAGATCCAAACGAACGCATGTCAGTTAGCTAGATCTCACAAAAGTAGCTTTCCTTTCTTGCATCATCATATTTAGTTGTATTGCGTCCAAAGTCGAAGAAACAAACAAACTTTAGTAAGGACACAGACACTTGTCGATTACAGAGACCAGTATGATCAAAGGTAGTGATGCTCCCGAGACACGAACGATTAAAGCAATTATCGGAAAATGCCACTGTAAACAACGACGCTCCCACTACTTGAAGTACCAGGAATTTCCTGCTGGCCAATGCGTGGTATTGGGTTTTTGAAAAACTTTAAAATGCTCACAGTAACCAGTGCATTTTCCATTGATCAACGCTATGATTTACAGTGATATTTAAGTAAGTGCATGATTAAGCATGGATTGCAGTAGTCAATGAGCAAGCAAGTACTTATGGATGGACATTGCCCTTCTATCACGATCTGTTCGAAATCATAATAACGTGCAGCTATGCTCTGAAAGCCTTACACAACTGTCAAATTACACAAAAATTGCTTCTGTACCAACTGCGACCCGCAAGTCAGTTCAAACATCAAACTACATCCGCATTCTAGCAGTCACACCTACGAGAAAGCCAAGAGCTTGCTCTACCGCATGACAAGCATGCAACACAACCAGTACTACGGCCAATGTTCAGATGGAGTTTCCCCGTTAGAACTCGTTTCATTACAGCACACCAGAATACACGTCGCATCTTGCTTCATTTCAAACCTACCTACATCAAAGTTAAAGATATACACACATCGATTGGGCCAGCGCTTATCAGCTTTTCACAAGTGCATGGAGCAAAAGGAAAGCATTTTTTCGAATCCCTCTTTTTGTGAAAGCATTGCAAATGGATATCCCGTTTAAGCCAGAACGTTTTCAATAAAAATCCATAGCTGTGCAAGTGCTGAGATCGACTATGCGATAGACCTAGCTGGAGTCAGTGCCAATAAACCATTCCTTGATTGATGGTGACACAAACACGTCTGAGTTCGACCTTCGCCCGAGGACTACAAACAATACCTCGGCGCTGAAATTTTCCATCTGCGAACGAAAGGCACTGGGACAGAGAATATGCGACCTACCTTGGAAGTATTTTGCAGAGGCAGAGTCGGACGTTCGCCACCGGATCGTCAAACAACCCGAGGACGTGCTCGAACAAGTGTTCTTTGAAAAACACGCGAGAAAACAGCGCCATCATGTGCTTGCACGCCTCGAAGAAGAGCAGCCGGTTGCGGTAGTTTCTCGCGTAGCACAGGTCTGTGGGAAGAAATACAAAACGAACGTCTTCAAAACCCATGAGGACGTTACAAGAATACAACAAGTCGATCAAGACTAAAGCAACAGACTTACAGTCAACACAAATCCAACGGCAGCGGGTAACTATCAGCAAAAACAACAAAAACAAGGCATAAATCAACAGGAGTTGGTTCGCCTACCAATGTTTTAAAAATGGAATCCTTTTGAAACAACGTTTGATTTGTTGATAACGTGTCAACCCAAGAAAGAAACGAACACTCTGAGTGACACTAATGTAACCGACTTTACAGTCAACACATATTTATAATTCGCTATTAGTAAAAACGACAGAAGCTAAAGGTGCGTGGGTTCTGTCCATCTGCGTCTATCGACCGGTTGCTTTCCAAACAAATCGTTTATAACGCGTTGATCACCTTGAATGAGTCTTTCGCACATTTCATCCCGCAACGTACGCTTGCGATTGTGACGAATAAAGACGCACACCGTGCACGCAGCTGCCACTTTTACAGGAAGGTACCTCTGAAAACGAAACAATACAGACGATGTGTTTAGGGGGGACATGGTGTTTATGATCTCATAATCAAAGCAGGCTAACTACAAGCAGATAACGGAACCCCGCGTTAATAGGCAGCCAGAACGCATCTGTCGCAACAGATTTATTAAAACGGAGTCATTTTAAGGTACTTTGCAAGGAATTTAAACGTGTGTTTAAAACTGCAAGAACCAGCTCAGACAGGTTCAAAACGCGTATCTTAAACAAACGGCAAACCCGCCTTTGCTCCTGCAAAGATGCTTCAGCGTAGTACCAAGTTTCATTTCAACTTCCGTTTACACAACAGAGCATCATGCATAAAGATAAAAACCTACGTTGGTGGTCAGCAACTTGAAAACCACTGGAACGAATTTGTAATAAATTTGATCTGAGGTCAGAACGTCCGGTAGACGGCGCAGATGAGTGACGAGGGTCTCCAGGGGCCGCCAGGCGCTGGGCCACTGCTGCTCTAATCGGGAAATCGCGGCCAGTAGGGCCCCGATTAGTTCCGAGACGCCGTTCACCTGCGGAGAGATGACGTTTCAAACAAAAATCGAATACACCGCGAAGTATGTACGCACCAGACTGATGATCCAACCTGCATCGCATGAAAGCGACAAGACTGAAAAACAACTCAAGACATTTCAAAAACACGAAGCATTTTGGCTCTATCTATCTCGAGCAATCTGCTCTTCCGACAAGGCTATGCCACACAACAAGACTAGCCTCAAGGAAAAGCATCTGATCAGCTAGCTTTACCCGATTCAGTACAATCGCCAGTGACCCGCTGGCCACCAGAACGCAAAGCGTTTTCGAACAATCCCTGAGCAAATATCAGTGTATCGCGCTGGACGAACCAGATGAAGTTGGCTCACCGGTGTTGCAGAAGAGAATGCCGATCACAAGTTTGCTTTGATCGCGCAGAAGCACGGCATGCTAGCGACCTTCAGCAGACTTGCGTATTACTCACGTTGTTGTCCATTAAATTTCCGCGGACGACAACTGCGGTCAAAGTGTCGGGCAACCGCTTGAGGCAAGCTTCCAGCACGGCAGGGTAAGACTTTTCCCGCAGCAGCGACACCACGTGTGGGTGGATGAGGTGAGCCTGAGCTTCAAGGGTTTGAACAACCTGCGATTCGGCCGTGACAGTAATATTTGTCCCACTAAAGAACGTTACATCTGTTTCAGAACGAGCACAAGTGGAAAGTAAAGCGATGTTGTTTAAAACTTGCAACTTAGCCAATTCTAGCCAGTTTCAGATCGGCTGCACTGAGCGAGAGCCCAAGCCTTTATCACCAGCTCATTTGCTGAATTTTGCTGTCAAGTGAGCAACAACTGACGTAATTTCTCTCAGCGAACGATGAAAGAAAACAGAAACCAACAGCGAAGTTTGTCGTCATACGAATATGAGCATCACCGTAAAGCGGATCGAAGTGTAGCATTATCTATCACAGGGGTTCCCAACCTGGGGTACATTTGCCTATCCGAAGGGGTGCATTTAAGGTTAGCAATAGAAGGTAAAATTATATTTACATGTTGTTTATTTTCAAATATTTGTACATATATCACTTAATATTATTTTCAAAAGTTATTATATGCTTATTGTTAAATATATCTGTGAAAAATCACGAGAAAATATTTTGTCATAAGGGTACATGTTCATCTGTCAAAAATCTGAAGGGGTACATCCTTATCTATTGAAATGCGGTAGGGTTACATGCTCATTTATCGGAATGCTGAAGGGGTACATGGTAAGAAAAAGGTTTGGGAACCCCTGATCTATCACAAGGGTGTTAGGAAAGCGCGCGGCAGTGAAAGCACCATAAGCGCTGAAGCAACTTACCTCATGAATGCCTGCGGCCATGTGTTTTCTAACCAGATGGTCCGGGTCTGTGCACAAGGCTGAAGCGCAATCCATCAACTCGCTTTCGAAGAACTCGGGCGTGCAGAAAAGTGTCATCGCCTGAAACAAACCAAATGAAAACCAACTGAACAAAGCTCAAGCAAACAGCCAGGCTCTTGAAGGAGAGCGAAGGTAGAAATCGATTTTTGTGACACCTGCCGCGGTCCTTTCGTGTTTTGTGGCATCTGCTTCGCAAATCATTGAAAGGGGTCTACAATAAGATTAAGGTTTTGTCAGCAAAAACGCAGGCAAGAAGAGCTACGACCAGTGTTCCAGTCAGGCTGTAGAGCCGGAACTCCAATTTCACGCTCCGACTCCAGGCATCTAAATTTTTGGCTCCGGCTCCAACACGATTTGGTCCATTGAAACCTACGAACTATTGTGTTATTTGTTCAACTCGCTTGCCTCGCAAACTATTTTTGTGGAACCGGAACCCAAATTCCAGGCTCCGGCTCCACCATCTAAAAGTTTTTAGCTCCAGCCATCCAAAATTGCTTGGGCTCCGACTCCACGGCCCTGGTTCCAATCACAGCTGTAGGAAGAATGCGCTTTGCACCACATGGTCGACAAAATAGTAGGCGTTACGTACATGGGCAACTACGTGTTTAGCAAGCAAAATGACACATTTGTTGCACATGTGAATCCAGTTGGTTCGAAAATGTACATCAGTGGTATTTCCAGGGACGGAAACCGAGAGAAGCGTTTTGAACCGTCAACGCAACAGTCGATTACCCTGAGAGAAACAAAACACTTACCGGGAAGTTATATGCAGAGAGGCGGCGGCATTCTAAATATTCCTCTTGCTTTTCCGGGTTTTGCTGATTCTGAGACGGAGAGGAGTGAGGGGCGTCTTGCGATAAAACGACCTCATTAATGGGTTCCGTTGGACCGTCCGCCTCGATGGCCTCCCCCAAGTTCCGGCCGAGGATGCACAGTCGCCGGTACGTGGCCAAGAGCCAGCTACGCTGCTCCGGGTTGTAGTTTTCTGTGCAAAGTACCAGGTGCTTAGATACGCTGTGCTGAAAAACCGCGCTTTGTTTTCAACAATACGACATTCCCAATCAAACGCAGTGAGAGCAAAAGAGTTGGATTCCGCTATTCGGTACAGTACACCTTTCAGTGCATGTACCACGCGTCAGCGAGGGGTTAAAGTGCGGCGCCACCAACCTGAGTCTTTTTCAAAACATATCCTCCTTAAACAGTTGTTTCCAATGCAACAGATAACAACACTGGGGACTGAACCGAGACCAGCTGCCGTGTATGAAGTTTTTCTATAATAAATTGTTTTAAGCAAGAATCCTAAACTTGTGGCAATCGTCAAGAGAAATTTTTCAAGTCCCGGGCCAACTTTGCAGGACAACTGAATCGGAGTAACAATCAAACTAGCAATTTACTGTAAGCTGAACGGCCAGTCAATTGTTCGTCACATTCATCGTCCGCTTTATCCAATTGATCGATTTTCAGAATCGACCACTGTTGCGCCTTCAACAAGCTGACTACTCTTTTGTTAATAGTGGTTCACGCTCAATTTCGCATCTGTTATGATTTTAATGTTTTCATTACTACTGTAACTGTCAATGGCAGGACTCCTACAGGTCTTCGTCAAAAGTTCATTTATGTCCATGTACATGCACTGGCTATACAGAATACACGAAACAGAAATTGCCATGCTGGCACGTATACCAGATGTTTCACACGCAAAGTGCGTATTAAGCTAACGTTGATGCTGACATTTCCAACATTATGACGTTCACACCGCGTTTTTAGTTCAAAGTTTTTTTATGTCACGCATTCCTAGTTCTATTGTTTCGAACATAACGATGGGTCTCTGTGAAAGAACGACCTTTACGCATTTCATGTTTAGTATTTGGTAAGCAGAATTAGCTGGACAACAGTTTTGCACTGTTTGCTTACAAGTGCAGTTGAGTGCCTACATTCGTTTTTGGTTGCGCTTATAGGTGAAAACCGTGCGCTGCACAAGCAAGATTTCTAAGTGCATGTTGAGCTGAGGACTTCCAGGTATCCGTTGTCAACTGTTTGTTTAGGCCATGAGGCGCCATTGTTCCAATTTTCGAGCATGCTGTTTGGAGCTACCCGCAGCTTTCTTAGAAAGATGTCAGCGTTTGTTTACTTATAATAGGTTGTGTCGCGACATAGTTTACTTTACAAAACAGTCGTTATAAATTTCCAGTGACGTAAGTATTTTGAGTATGATGTCACTGTGTCACGGGCTTTCTTGTGTTTTTTTTGTCCTGACTTTTACAGAGCACCAAAACTACAGCATGAAACTCACAACAACAAAACTATTGAAGTTCTTTTGTTGAAGGCTGCCCCGAAAGTACTGGCCAAACTTCTTACGTGTTCATCAGCCCACGATGCCACCATAGGGTTTTCCTTTTGCGTGTTCCATTTTTGGAACAATGTCGGGAAGTAGGGTAAATCTTCAGCTGGGAATTGTGTTCATGAGAAGATTAGAACAATTCAGTTGCGGAATGATACAGATTAACTGTGCCAATTAGTCAGCATTAGCTCATAAATTTTTTAGAACCAAATGTCATAATCTACTGTGATGCCATGCACGTGGAATGTATAAAGCAGTTTTTCTTATAGATTACTATCTGTGTAGCATAAGCAGGCAAATGTGCCCAGTACACCACTACGCTATAAGTGCAACGACTTCATGGCTTTTCCTAGGATTGTCGTAAAAGTTTAGCGTCGTAATCTACAAAAGCTCAGAGCATGTATATGTATGAACTTATTGGAAGGGCAGATTTGCATTTAATTTAGATAAGCATAAGTGGTATTACCATTTGTACTATCAGGTGTAAAAGGTAGAAGATGGTAGTTTGTCATATGCAGCTATGGCAGCAGGTAAATACTTAATGCTGCAGCCTGCAGCACGCTGTTGCACAAATATTAGAGGAAGATATGGAAGAAGACGATGTAATTGCTTTTATTCGTCATCCAAAAAATGAATTTTTAGACGCTAACAAGCTAGTATTTGACAATAACAAGCTAGTTCCTGTTACAGACGTACAGAAGTCGCAGAGCAAATAAAATACAGAGATTCTGGAAGATGAGATAGGAAATTCACCCCCTGACCAGTGAGGAGAAACAGTTTAACATATGATGTTTCGCTGTCGACCACAGGCTGGAGGATATGAAGCGTTCCATTTTTGTAACAATGCCGGGAAGTGGGGTATTCTTATGAAACCTGCGTGGGCACGTGCAGTCAAGGCCTCCGAGAGAAATTTTACCAACAATGGCGGAAAGTGAGGAGATTCCAGAAGATGAGGTAGGAAATCCATCCCCTTACCAGTGAGGAGAAACAGGTTAACATATGTCGATTCATTGCCGACCACAGAACTGGAGGATTTGAAGGAAAAAATTGCTGATCTTGGTTCTAAATCACTATACGAACTCCTTACCAGGTGCATAACGAGGGGGACTGAGGACGCGCAGTGCCGAATCACAGGAGGCGCCCTAAAAGTACCAACAATTTCGCAAGTACTTTCGTCACTACAGCACATATACTCCCAAAAGACCTTATGCTCGAACCTGGGGGCGCCAAAACTTGTTTCTAGCCCCGGGCGCCCTGTGCACTCGTTACGCCCCTGCTCCTTACCATTTGTTTTGACAAAGATATGATTAATTCAATTTATGAAAAAAGTGAATGTACTCCAGGAAAAGAATTGCCCAAGTTTCTATTTGGATCCTACATCTTTAAACAGTCTTTTTTGGTCACTTCTCTTAGGATTCCACTCACTTCCAGAGGAAGACCTCCACTGGTCAACCTCTGCTGAGTGCTGATGCTCAAGTACTAGCTGTAGCTTTGAGCATGTTACGGCCAAGGTTTCGAGGTAATAAAAGGTATCTGCATCTTGTTGGCAACACAGCTTTGGGGTGATAAATGGCGGAGCTAAAACCTTTTTCCAATCTTACATTAGCGAGGTATCAGCAGTTTGGTGTATTTTCAAAGTTTCTCAGTGTTGTTGAGTAAATGGTTCCATATTTCGGTCATCACAGTCAAGATGTTCACACAAAAAAAAATCCGCTTTGGTTGCAAGCTCTGGGTTCGGTTTCCAACCAAGGTTACCGTTTAACTTTGAAGCTTATGAAGGGAAATCCAAAACAATTCAAAAAAAACGAAAAAAACTTTTGGCACGCGACTTGAAACCCACTTGAAAACCAAGTGATTGAAAATCAAGAAAAACCACTTGGCGCGCGAGGGCTTATGGTTTGAGGAAGTGATCTATGATAAATGTCAGCAACTGGTAAAAATACATCATTGTGCATACGAAGCTCAATACAGTGAATTTGATTTATGTTGCGTTGTTCAGTTGCAGGCTACCAGCAGGTCTTGCTCAAACATCTTGCTTGTTGGAAATTTCCATACAATAAAAATGACGTCATAAAGTGTGTGACGTCATAACGAAAGTTTGTTGTGTGTAAGTTGTGGTGGCAAATCAAGTATAGTATCCACATGTCAATGCAATGGAAAGAGACGTAAATATGTAACAAGGTTCTGGTATAGCGAACAGCTCGCTAATACAGCAGCAGATGATAAGAGAATAAAAAAGTGCCCCGGTTCCTGCCATTGTTCTAATTTTGGAACATAAGATATATATACAAAGTTACTGAACCCATGCAATCAAACAAGGTTTTAGATTAGTCAGAATACATCAACTACCAAAATGTAAAACGATTTAGCCGATCTGACGGCCAGTAAATTTTTGGGGCCTGATGGGTTACACTGCACTACAAAAGCCATTCGCGTGTTGCCCTTTCATCAGCATTCGAGTTAAAACAGGTTATTACCTGTTTATAAGCGTCAATATTTCAGTTTAATAAACCAATGTTACAGGTTTAAGGATTTGTTTAAACTGTTTGGTCATGCCGAATTTACGACACGTTACAAAAAAAACTCGTCGTGGATTCCTACCTGAAAAGACTGTTCCGTCAGTCGGCTACTTCTAAAGAATCAGCCAGATGAAACCGAAAGTTGCAAATTAGCCACAATTTTGCCCAACGAAGATCACAAAATTTACGCACAGTTGCTTCACAACGGCACAGATGTTCGGAAAATTCATAACTCACTGGACATGTTACAGCAGTACTTTCCAAAATCTCGTGCAACGCTGGGCAACGTGTGGTCCTCGAGTTGAACTGCTTGCTCGCAGAACTTGCACACGAGAGGCACGACACTTTGAGAGAGACAATCTAACGAGAAAGAATAAACAAAATCAAACAATCGCGGTGCGATTGTCCGTTGTCCAAACCAGCGATTGTAACAAGGTAATGAGGCACAAACTTTCCGTGACAACAGCGCGCTTTTACAAACGCTCATGAATGCGATAAGCTGACGCATGAGCGCGGTGCCTGCAAATGACGATGCAACAGCAAAGCTGGGATGTATGGTTTTGGTAAAATGACAGTTACTGACACACATAAACGTTGCAACACAAATCAGAATTAATCGCAATAGAATATTTACCAAAGAAAAACTGCATTATTTGTATCTTCCTTACTTCCAACAAAACTGCATCATTTGCGATAAAATGTCAGCTTTTGCATTCAAACAGTTATTGTCCGATATGTGAAAGTGAGAAATCCATCAGTTTTTCGCGCGGTAAAAACATTGGAGCTCGGTATGACACAAACCAAATAGGACAAGGCAACCTTCACTAAAACAAGATAATTGAACATTAAGGTAATCAACAGACATTCTCAATTACTAATATTTGAAAAGTACGGCCGACAAAGTATAAACAGAGCTGCACGAATACAATTAGAATGAATATTTTCCCATTGAAACGAAATATTCGGTTGTGACTTCAGAAACAATGAGCACATTGACTGTTCCTCTCGGTTATTCTAGTTCCTTGCACTGTTTCACCTACGTGTGACGCTTTTTTGGTCCGATGTCATCTGAAGAACCCAAACGGGGAACACTGACAGTCTATTCTGAAAGGCAGTCAACCTTTCAACACATGAAACATATTGCAAGTGGAAACGAACAGAGGCCACGGTTGGTTACCTGTCAACCCAATTCTGACCTTGTCAAGCGCTATATGGAGTAACTACTGGAAGCGTTATATATATGCGTTTTTAAACAAAGTTTCATAAACGATTTCACATCCAGACACTTATCTCGAGACACGGAACGTAAAGTAACGAATGTAAAGAAAGGAATACACGAGCGCGTGCTTTCCGTTATCTTGAAAGCGGGAAACCTAAGCGAAGCAAACAACATGCCGAGTGACGCTTACAGCGGTCGAACAAACGAAATGATGCTCTACTAAAGCAGAAAGCGGCCGTTGGCCGCGGTAAAATATTCAGTTGGTGGATCAAAGCTGTTTAAAAATACTCAATCCTTTGTAGTTTGTGGGTTTCGATCCCGGGGTTTACTAAACAGTCTAATCGGAAAACCAAATAAAAGCCAGCGCCGGGTGGTTTGAGGAGGACCATTCTGGAAGCAGCAACTGCGGGCAAAAGGGCATTTTTTACATTTGGATCATAACACACTTAAAGTCAGTCGATACACTAGCTCAAAAACAGTTGGTGGAAAGCGATGTGGTGACTCCACAACTGTTTTTTTTCGGTCATTTTCCGGTCATACACCGCAATGTTTTTGAAATGACCGAAAAGAATAAGTCATTTCAGTCAGAATGTCTGAAAATACAGGCTAATGATCACTGTTAAGTTTTACTACAACTGCGAGACAAATGAGCGAAATGTTTCAGTGACCAATTTGTCTGTTCAACAAAAAATGACTGAAATGTCTCAGCGAAAAAAATCAGCTCCACAAACTCAGAAAAAGAAACAATATTTCATTCACTTTCACAGCCGCTTTTCCTCTTGAGAGGGTGCCGGTGACAGCAGCCCTAGGATTCGAAATACCGCACGGTTTTCAGCAACCTCTGACAGTTCTGCAGGCTCCACACCAAACCCAAAACGATGAAGAGCAATGATTGCAAGTTTTGCGCGTCAAGTATTAGAACTTTATTTATGATCCAGTCGGGGTTTTACGGAAACATACAAAATACGAAAGAGTTGGCCAAACACTTTGATATGGCGATGTACCAGGCACAAATAAAAAAAACAATATTACATAAAAAAGGCAAATAATTACAAAGTTTTTACGCGCATCCTAGCAGCAGTCTCACTATAAATTGCGTGACAATTAAGTAACATTTTTGTTGTGTTCTGCTGCGAGATTTTGCATACATGCAGTACGCCAGACTTCAAATTACTTTTCAAACGAGGAAATAAAAGCAATGTCTCTGCGTTTGCCAACTATTCTTGACATTCTTTTATCTGTAACGGAAACTGACTTAATGTCAATCAACTTGTGCAGCGTGCGTATTGGTCCCAGAACACGTTTACGCGCATTTAGAACAAGTTTGACAGAATTTGAAACGAGCAGCAACATGTTCGCACAGCGAGTAAATCTTTCCGCAGCATCACCACCACTTTGTAAAATGGACGATGCTCGAATAGACGAAGTATGGCTCGCGTGGATACCGCATACGCAAGAAGCTGCTGAAGTGTGCTACACACTCCCGCATTACCCAACCACATAAATGCAGCGCCTGCTTTCGCTCACCGTCGTCGAGCTGACTGGTCATGTTGAGCAGAGCTTCAAGCGCCGCTTCTCTCACTTGGCTCTCCTCATCGCCAGCAAGTTCTAGCACTTCGTCCAAAATCAAGCGACGCGTTTCGACCGCTCTGTGCATGAATCTCAAGACAGTTACTGTAGGCGCGCATTACGCACGGTAATGCGCGCGCATTACGCACGAAGCACAGCAAGATCGAAAATAGAAACCGCATTTCAAAGCCTGTGCGTGTATTTGAGCAGAACCTCAACTAACAACAGGAAACAATGAAGCAGGCAGACGTCTTCGTAACGTATTGCCTACTGCAGTGCAGAGAGATCCACAGAATTACGTTACCTCGCGTGAACAGTTCTGTTACAACCACATTTGATGATGAACGGAATTCGGCATTCAGCCGATAACAACACCTCGATGAGCGGTGAATTTCGCTAAGCTGGTGTTTGTAAGTTTTACAGAGTTATGTTTGAAAAGCGTTTTTAGAATTTCTATGCATTTTAGAATTTCTACCAGTTTTTATAACTTTAAGAACAGTTATTTTATATTTTTTGCGAGAGATTTACATGGCATGAAGTCGACCTGATTTCTTACGGTGAATTTGTCAACGGCAAAGGTCACTTAAGACCTCCACGCTGTCAAAAGTTCGTGCCTAATCATGATGCTGCTGAGCCAGTGTAGCGGTACATCACTAACTTAAGCTCGTTTCGATACAAGCCAGCCTGAAAGAACCATCGAATCTTTGCAGTCGAAGAAAGTCTAAGACGGCTGGTGCGGTAACATACAACTACAATATATCCACCGTTGCAATGCTACAGTTTTCACGCACGAGGCCTACAACCAATGTTCCCTCTAAGAAAATTTTACACTGAGCAAATGTTTGTTTTATTGCGCATTGAATTGCGCAACCATGTAGACACAAAAAGTGAAGCGCTTCAAACGTTACAAGGCTATGCATTATACATACGATATTAAATTTGGAACGTTACAAGCGCGCAATAATGAGATTTCACTGCGCAAATAGTCTGGTGGTACTGCGCATTTGCTCATCTTAAAGGGACCACTGCCTACAACTTCAAAGTCAATCGACGGGTTGATGTTTGCCACTTAATCCAAGGTTCGTAGCGCCGTTACCAAATCAACAAGAAAAACCGCAAAGGCAACATATTTGAAACTTGACAAACACGTAGAATTACCAACGAAGGTAAAGTTGACATAGGAATTGTAAATTATTGGAGTCAGTAGCACCACACATAAGGTGGACCTGCTTTATACATAACAACACCAATATGAGATTTTGAGCTTTTGCATTTCAAGAAGCAGCAGCCATTTCTAGTCTTATCAAAGGCATAAATAATAGTTTGAACCTGGTTTATTTTTCGATCATCGACCGAAATGTTTTTTAAATGACCGAAAAAAATTAAGTCAATTCGGTCAGAAATATATGCTAATGAATATTGTTACGCGGAGTTTTGATACAACTGTGAGACAAATGACCGAAATGACTCAGCGAAAAAAAAAACAGATTTGAACATTCATGTCGAACGCACATATAAGACAGAATGAGAAGTACCAACTTTCACCGCAGCGCTGCGCCCACGAGCAGCAACAGCTTTGCTGCCCAATTAATGTTTCCATGCATGCTAGACGACATGTTCAAGCGCGCGTTGACTCACCCAAGCGCCGAGGCAACGGAGTGCAAATGCTTGCACATGCATGCCCGCACGTTGTGTTCCACGTCTTGACACAACTGCTTCACAGTGTGCACGATGTCCTTTTTCACTCTGCGCACAAGTGAAGGCAAGCAAATGTTACTCGACGGAAAGATCGTGGAAGTGGCGATCGATCAAAAAGCGACAAATCGCGGCGGCGTATTCACGATACGTCAATACAGCTGCTCATTCATCGAAGTTTTAAGACCTTTCAGTACACAACACCAGTTTATAAGGATTGAAAACACTACCAGTAAACCGAGAGTTTGTCAGAGAAAAGCTGCACTTTCTTAGGCAATTGTGCTTGCTTGAAAAGAAGGCTTTACAAGCTTTCGACACGCTTGCGTACTAATCAGAACACTTAGGGTAAGGCCGACGTTGCATCAAACGCAACACTGGGACAACAAACCAATATTATGAGCCCTGGGCCACATCAAAATTAATACTTTCGACGGACAAATGACGCCTTACGAAATCAACTGAATGAAATTAAGTCTATATTTTCGAAAAAAAATGAGAACAAGTTAAGCAAACCTATCCGGTTAAAACAAATTACTCTTGATTGATCAAGAAGAGCTAGCTGAATCGTAAAACTCACTCAGTTATTTGCAGTTGTGGGTGGCTGTTTCATCGATTGGGTTAGTGGCGCAGAGTTTCATTTTAGCTGGGTTTGCACTTTATCTGTCATGGTCAGCTCCTTACGAACTGGGCAAAACCGCGTTAGATAACGGTTGCGACCCAACTACTCTGTTGATCATCCAGCAGAGTGCTACACCACTTAAAAAATGTAACCCTATCACGACTCTACATTCTCCAATAATGTGGCCATCAACTCTAAATCATGATAGAAAATTATGAAACTGCTGAGGGGTGCTAGACGAGACAACCTGGTTAATTGGCTTTTTTCGGTGCCCAGTGCTTTAACCTTAATTTGCACGAAACTGTGTACTATTTGCGCCAATACAATCAACCCAACTTTTCAGTAAAGGCAAGCCTTACGCAACGTCACGTATACGTTACTCCGTCAAAACAATTGACAATTCCATTTAATTAGAGTTGCGCAGGCGTTATCAAACATGCTCAACGTACTTTAGCATATATTACCAGTCATTTACATGCATATTGTATCAATAGTAATAAAAAAATTAAAAAATACAACTACAATAAACCCTTGCGTGAAGTGTTTTTAAATCAATGGATATGCGCACCACATTCAGTGACACGCCCCCTGCCATGCAAGAAGTCAATTTCATGCACCCCTGAACACTTAATGCTTACACCTCAAGCGCTGTGAGCCAAATGCTTTATGGAATCACCATACTTGATGAACCCTAGATTTCAGCTGGGCATATTTTTCACCATACGACATGCGGTAGAAGATGATTGGTGTATCTGTAGCAACAAAAACACGCCCCTCGAGCAAAAAGGCCTGACCTTGAAATAACCTGTCCTACGTCACGGCAAAGCATAATACCGATTTGTCTGTCAAAGTGGTTCGGGAAAGCAGACAGGAAAAGCATTTTCGCCCCAACGAATACATAGAAGTCGCACGCACGCGTCGCTAGTGTACAATGGAGGTTTAGAAGAGCTCGTTCCACATAAGATGGTATGTTGACTTACGAAGAAATCGCAGTCAAGTGAGGGATCGGCACTTTGAAAACTCACGTGGAATTTATGCAGAAAAAATGAACTGGAAACATGCACATTCTCGAATAAAATCAAGTACGTTCAGTGAAGCATGTTCTTGGTATTTATTAATTACACAAGCCTACTTTTGTCGGCGTCACGCTGAGCACTTACACGGAGGCATCAAATTTTGTACATACAGCTCCAAGAATAGAACAAGACGATAGCCTGGAGCTCGTGGGTTGCGACAGTTGTCCTTTGGCAATCGCAAGCCCCAGTACTTCTCTGCGAACCGTTTCTCGCGGCATGTACGCTATTACTGTGATCAAAGTGCCCAGCCACGCGTTTGAGACAACTGCACAAAAATCAAATAAGACAAGATATGTGTAACTAATTTTACAAAAACAAGCTAGAAAAAAATCTCAAAGTTAAATCAAACTTCAAAGTTACAACCATCAGTACAAGCATACGAGTAGTGGGAGCAGAACTGTGGCGGGTAGTTAAAGAGCAGTGATAGATTACTTGCTGGACTTTTTGTTTGTGATTTACTAATAAAAAAATTAAAAACGTACAACGCTTGTACTACAAAATGCTTGCACTCAAGTAAGATAAATGTCAAGATGTCGAAAAAATTGTGTTACAGTTACACGCATTTTGTCAGAAGTTATGTTTGTTATGTTTAAATTTATTTTTCCTTGTGCCTTACCCAAAACGCAGGCCATAGTAAATTGATTTTGCAATCAATGGCTAGCCAAAAACTCAATATGCAATCACAAAATAGTAAGAATAAATTATTTCTCATGCACACGCGTCATGTTTTATCTGTGACAACTGCACATTGTACAAGCATTGCTTTGTAAAGCCCATTTCAGAATACATCGTAAGCGCATTTAACAGTGACTGATGGTAGAACTGAACAACGCAGAAGCCATTATGAATCAAAAATTAAGCAGTGATACCCGTAGCAATAGTACGCTGCATACACACGCCTACACTCATTTCACGCTATTGCGGTGGTCGGAAAGCGTGTCAGAAAAAAACAAAATAAAAAACAGACAGAGAAAGACATCGCGAACAACTCGTGTTTTTATTGCAAATTCAAAATCTTTGCCTTGTGACTCAGTGGTACTTGGGGGCTACGTGGGCGTTGGGCCATTGGCTGAGCTTAAGTGGTGGTGTGGATCTGCGTACGTTTGATTTGAATATTTTTTAATAAATGTACAGCTGCATCTCAATGACGGTCAGGACTAGTTTGAAATTGTAACACAAAAACACTCTGCAAAAAAACATGTCTCTAGATCAAGCTATGACCACCATTAGTTTTGCTAGCGTGTGCGTCACTATCGATTACTTGAACATCTTCTCTACTAGTTTACCGTAACGTTACTTAAAAAAACGAAGAAATAGATTTCCTTAAAGAATTAATCGTTCATAAACTTCACTACAAAAAAACTATGCCCACAATACTATTCACTGTTGACTTCACAAATACTTACAAGAGTAACTACAAAGGCTTGCTGACCCAGCATTTCTATTAATAAATTCATTTCTATTCCAATTTGCGCGTATGTTGTATCACAAACACCTGACCAGGGTTTACTCAGCGCGTCCTAGTGTAAATAGTTGTATAAAATAATGATTATATAGCTTATACCACTACAGCCCTAGAAAAATATCAGCCCGGGTTTACAACTAGAATCTAAATTTCAGGTACGAAGTTCACCTGGACTGTATTTTCCACAAAAACAAAACAGATTTTAAAGCTATCCTGAGTAAGATTTGCTTCCTTGAAAAGATCACAGAACAGCGGCTAAAGTAAAGGTAGCAAGAAAACCGCGCTATGATGGCCTGAAGAAGTACTAAACAAAAGCAATACTTTGCTAAGGTAATTTCAACAACATGTGGCAAAGCTTCATGAAGACGGTAGTCACCATTTTGAAGAAACAGCCAAAAAAAAGAAAGGCAGTAAGTATTATCGCAATGTCTAAGGGAAAACGTTATTATGCCGTAAATCATCAACTAAAACATCCAGATGCAGCCAGCATTCACTATAATTTTTCTCCCTCGCAGCAAACGCCACTGAAAAATTGATGATAATGCTGAAAGTAAAACCATGAGGTATTTCTAAAAACGCTTCCATGTTGCTTCCAGTCATTATTATCAAGCAAAATTTTCAACTATGAAGCTGGCATGCGTGTGCAAGAATATTTTGAAAAAAATTATTCCTTACTTGGATCTTTGTTGTTGATATTGGTGATAATGGTCCTGAGGAAATGCTGGTTGTAAACCTGAGGTGGAAGCAATTCCTCTTTCGCGATCGTTGTGAAAACTTGAGTTGCAGCATTTTGCGTTTCAACGCCTGAAAAGCAAGTCAAACGAAAATTGCAGCAAGGTTTTTAACACATCAGTTCGGTTGCGATTGAAGTCAAAACAACAGCGATTATAAGGAAGCCAAGACCATCTGCACGCAGCGCTGAATGTGACACACTAACATTATTGCGTGTAAGCTAGACATGTGCTGTTGCATGGCGCCTCAAATCGAGACACCCATTTATACCCGCCGCACAGCAACTCATCAGCTTCTCTGACAACAACAACATACGTGCGGCGCAGTGGGCGGATCATCAATGGAACGCGGAGTGGGCGGACAACCCCACAAGACTCCGCACTTCAATTCCAGACAC
>JGI24158J21664_10001390_pt1 | contig 27121 bp, 12 predicted proteins | sample Ectturendosymbi3_FD_21664 | JGI IMG/M metagenome (IMG submission 21664) | reverse complement strand
GCATTGTCACGAACTACCAAGTGTAAACGTTCCCTAATCTTGTACTCTGAGAAAGCACTCTCCAAAGCAAGAAGCAGATTTTCTGCAGTGTGCGATTCTGCGAAGGGCAAACACTGTAGAACTGCAGATTTTCTTTGCCAAGCTGCTTTCTTTATGAAGTGTATTGTCAAAGCCATGTATGCATCCATTGACTGACAACTCCACATGTCGGTTGTCAAAGAACAGCAAGATACACTTTGTTCATCATGAATAAGCTCTAATATTTTGTTCTTCACTTTGTTGTAAATATCCGGCATCAAGCACGTACGCAGATACTTTGCGCTGGGAACTGCAAATCTGGGACATGCAGTCTTTAGGAGCCTCACGAGCGCACCATTTTTTACTGTATTGTAGGGTAGTAGGGCACCTACAATCCATTCCCGAACCAGGTGGTTGAGCTTACGCTGCATAGGGTGGTTTACACCAAATGGTTGCTGAGGTTCCACGAGATCTGTAAGAGTTGGCTGTTTTTCTGTGCTGGAACCAGGTTTATCGTTCAATAGGCGAATCGTAGAACTGCTTGTGGTTTCTACCGTCTTACTGGCTTTTTGTTTCAGCTGAGCACATTCAGCGGAATGCGCTCGATGCAAATGATCCAGAAGACTTTTGGTGGAATAAGTTTTAGGTGTTCTTCCCCCGTGTGTAAACTTCCGCATTTGCACTTTGCTTTGCATGGATCGTCGTATACAATAAAAAATTGCCATACCAACGAATCAGAATTTTTAGATTTCGACATAATTTCTTTTTATATGTATGGCCTACGTTACAACTCTGTTTATTCGATAAAATCGTAATGAAACTGCACAGTAGAGTCAGGAACCTGATTCTTTACCCGTACTACAGCATAACAACTGCACTTAGAAAAAGCTACCGCAACAAATTTTTGTTACTTGCGCAGGGGAGCAAGTGGAAATAGAAAACCTCAGCACGCATTTCAATTGCACAGTAGGCCCTGCTAGTTCTCAAATTATAGAGATGCTATCCAAGTAAATAGATTTGTAATTTACAGTGTATAATACATAATGCCGCAGCTACTCTAACAAGCTCTCAGGTTTATTATAGCTGTTTTGTCCACTTCATAACTTTCACTGCAGGAGCTTCCCGTACCAATACCTTCTCAATTGCTACCAAAAGAAAATACAGTTCAGTTTTCAAAGTCTCCCAAAACAACAGCAAGGCGCAGAAACGTGATTATCAGTTCATCGTGTTTCATTCTGTTACTGGTAGACTTTAATCCCATTGTGTACTGTAGCTGCATGCCGACCTGTGTAAATAACGAATCCTTTCATTATGGATCATGACTCCCATCAGACCTTGTTAACAGACACCAGAAATCAGTTCAGCCGTGAAGCGAACCACAGAAAAAGCACGAGGTGTTTAGTCCAGAGGGCATAAAAAAGCATGTTTAGTTCGGAGGGTCTAACTTGCTCCAAACTGGGTTAAATGTTGGTGCTTGTTTTCAACTGTTCAAAACGGCAAAACCGTGCAAAAAATTTATATTGAAAAAGCTAACACAAAAGCAGCAACCTGTGTCCCCCGGCCAATTATTTTGATTGCCCCGGCCGGGGCCCCGGTTGTTCCCTAACCTTAGCTTTGTTACCAGTTTTGGACACCGCATTTTGCCGAGTCAGCACCAACAACGTGCGCTATCCACGCCCGGCTACGACAACCCCAAGCGTTGAAAAATGCGATCGAGAACTTGTGCTTCAATCTTGAGCTAAAAACCTACCGTTCCAACAGCGGCGTTTGCTTCTCCTTCATTTACGTTAAGATTGAAGTTGTCTTTGAACACTGGTGCGCAGTCGTTGACGTCCGTAATTGTCACAGTGATTTCGCCTGAACGAAATAACGCTGATCAGAAGCGAAGCAGCGCCACGAACCTGCTGCGTTTGCGCATCTGAGGGTTGGAAAACGTGGCGGACCACAACGAAAAACGCGCAGGTAGCCAAGAAAAAGAGCAACGCTTAGAAGCCACCATTTTCAGAGTGGTTTTACCGAAAATGCGCAATCCTCTTACTGAGTTTCCCCTCTTGGAACAGGCAGACGATGCCAAATATTTTCTTTCAGAAATAATCTGCTTTCTAAAAAAACATTCCGTACATATCATCGTTCAATTATCTCGGCTATAACTTGTTCGAACGAGCAGTACGGATCGATGCAGGATCAGCAAAGTCAAAGGTGGAATAAAATATTATCGTTCTGGGATTTCATTTTACAATGAAATAAATCCCAAAAAACCCAAATTATATTTTTTACCAAAATTTTGTTTTTTGGCTATAACTTGCCAACCACAAAAGCTAGATGGCCAATCAAGGGCTCTAAAGACTCGTATTATAGCCAGGGTTGCGGAGTCGGAGGTATAATGTCCAACTCCAACCCCTAGCTTCCAAAATTTTCCGACTTCGATACCGACTCCTCAACATAACGTGAATGAAGTTTGGCTGTCAACAATTTTGCAGCAACTAGCAATCAGAGGAAATCGTGGTGCACAGCAAGAATTATCTGTTTCAATAAAAGCTTCAAAAGAAATTGCACCATTTCAGCAGGCACGAGTAAGGATTCCTGACTTAGGAGTGTGATGTAGAAATGATTCAGTTGGACTTCCGGATTCGGAGTGGACTCTAACTCCGGCTCCTAGTAGTGTTCTTAGGAATCCGTGTCCGGTTCCACCCAAAAACCTCCGACTCCTTGCGACTGGCAACCCTGATTTTCGCCTAGTTTTTGTTAAACACTTGAGTCGAAAATCGGCTCTTGGTGTTGGCGCCCAGGGCCCGCTGACCTCAGACAAAAATGCGTAAACCCACCCCAACTATGACGTCACCCACAAAAAATCAAAATCTAAAACTTTCCAATTTTAAAAAAATCTAAACTGGAAGACTTTCCGCATCTTTAGAGGGTTTGAAATGCTCTCTTGCTCCATCGGCTGGCGAGTTCTGTTGGTGCAAAGTGACGCAAAGAAGTGGCTAACACGGGAATTAAAGGGATGTACTACTACTCACGCCTGATATCACAACCTGACGAAGTGCGGCAGTCATTATGAAAACATTTACAAAGCTAGGCGTTCCCGACAGAGTTGCCATACACTCCTTATTTTGATGGTATTGTCTTGGAAAATAGTTTTTTCTTTATTTGTAAGTAACGTCCCTTGTTTGACTTTCGTAAAAATATTAGACCGTGCAAAAGCTTATCTCAATTTAGAATTACGCAATGGTAAAAAATCTTGACTTCTGGAACCTTCTTGTGTTTACGACAAATTTCAGGCTTATCCGCTAAAAAATGATGGTTCATACTACCTAAAAACGTGTATCATTTGAAACATGCTGTCTTTATTTTTTTGATCTAGAATCTAGATCAATCTACAATCAAACAATCTAGATTCTAGATTGATAGTAACCCTGGTTGTCTCGGACACATTTCAAAGGAGTTTGCGACAGACAAACCGATCACGCATTCCTTGTTTATGACATCACAAACGCGGAGAGTTCAATTAAAACTTTCACACGCACACACATTGCTTATGTAACAATCTGAATATATAGGCGGCGCTATCGAGTAAACAAAAGAAAACCATTCATAGTCAACTAAAACTGATTTGCAGCGACACATGTTATTACGCGAATGCCAACTGAACACAAATCACCTGGGCTGCAGCTCTGTTATCAGAATGATATTGACATCCTGGAAATTCGGTCAAGAAACTCGCTAGCGAATGACAAAAGGTGGGGTCGAGAAAAATATTTTCGCGGTCTTTCAAGTACACTGCTTTTTAAACAGAAGCTTACACAGTAGGAGCGGGTTTTTCAGACATTCTTAGACCTTTTGCGGAAAAACATACTACGGAACGGAGCACATGCGTTCAACTGAAAAGACGCCAGAACTGAAAGGACGTCAAGCCTGTTCAGCTCACAGCTCTACTGTACCGTAAGCAGTCTGAAAACCAGGGATAGAGCCCTCCATCGCGTTCATGTCGGTGACGTTGATTGTGATGACGTATGTTGCCACATATTCACGATCCAGTTCGATGGCGACGACGAGAACACCGACCTAGAGCCAGATTATAAGATGCAGCGAAGTGATTTGGACCACAACATGATTATCGACAACTTCACAGAATGCAGACACGTCTACCAGGTTTCGATTTAGCGATCGCTGTGCGGCAAATGAAAACGACCGAGCAGAGATTGATCAACAACGTGGCACAGTGCAGTTCACGGAGAACCTGTTTTTTTTCGGTCAATGACCGAATTTTTTTTGGAAATGACCGAAAAAAATTAAGTCAATTTGGGTCATGCTACCTTTTTCAGTCACACAAACATTATTTTCAGTCATAACGAAACAAAAAAATGACCGAAAGCTAAAAAACATCAGCAGAGAACCGTTGCCGCATTTCAAGTTGTTATAACAAAAAACAAAAACGAGCGAGTGATCAAGAGCCTGGCACCCGGTGTACTGTCAAGCAAAGGACCACCTCAACCCACCTGATCCCGTGTTTCCACTTTGAATCGACCTGAGCAGTTTTCAGACACTTCAACCGCATTTTCGTCCAAACATAACACAGAAAAAATGCCATATACGAGATCGGAGTCGCTGTCCAAGTCCGTTGCTTTGATCGCCGTATTTACCTCTGCAATCAGGACAAGGGTCAGCAATGGACCACACTGGCTCATTGGCCATCATGACAGCGAGCTTTCTGAAATGATTGACTAAAGTTCACAAAAACGGTCGCGAGACTTTGCTCATAGGATACTGGTATTACTCAAACAAGTAAGAATTGAAGATCAAAGGTTTCCGGGATCGAGAACACACGAAGATTTGCGAAATTACCACGTAACCGGTGACATGGTCGAAGGTCTCGTCTTTCGCAGCTTCACTTTGCACTCGGCAAAAAAATAAAACAAAAGCTTTACCTGAATCAATTTCAGCGTCTTCAGGTACTGCGGTCGGGTCCAAGAAGCCCAGCTGCGGTGGTTTGTCGTTGACGTCATTCACGGTGACAGTAACAGTCGTGCTAGCGCTCTCTCGTGGATCTGCTCGATCTTCGGCAATGATCACCACTTCGTACACGGAGCCGTCGTCTCGATCCAACTGGGGGTCTTTGACCTGAGAAAGTTGGTCAGAAGTGAAAGCAAGTGTTTGGCTTAACGCAGCAACTCGCTCCAAAAGAAAGAAGAAAAAAAACGGGTACTATGCTGTGGGTGGTGGCAGACGGGATGAGTGTCTTTTCGCCGACTCCCGGCCTTACCGTGTCTGTATTGAGGAGTTTACTAGCGTAAAGGCCAAAAATAAAATAGTTGCAGTAGTTGTTGTGTGTTAAAAGCTAGAGTTTGAAGGCAATGCCTCACAAATGCTCCACTGCCAATGATTGTGCGACACAAACTGTGCTTTCCATCACCTACAACAACGCTTCCCAAATTAAGTGAACTCCTTAAGCACTAATCCTATGCATAAATCCAAACTACGCACTGCACAAAAAGTATTCACGGACTGTTATTCAACACGATTCATCAGCTTGCTTTTTGAGACATAAAATGCGGTGTTATCTTCGAAATGGCTGAGCGCAATTCTCTTTCAACGCTTATGTTCGGAGGACACTTTGTTTTATTACAACAGCGGAAAAGCCAGTTTCGCACAAGTACGAAGTAGCAAAATGTGGAATTGAAGTCCGGAGAGCTTCTTTAAACGCAAAATGAATCTAAGCACGAAAGCAGGATATAAACTTGCAACGCCCTTGCAATGCCAAAACGACGCACCAGGGCATCGCGACTCTCCAGCTGGCAATCTCTGAGTCCTACAAGGCCGGAAAGCCTTTACCTAAAAAAAAACCCATCAAATCAGGTTACGGCGGGAACTTTTATCCTCCTAAACATTAATTCGCTTTACCGCGGTGTACCAGGCCCCTTTGTCGAGAAACACCAGCTTATAAAACGAGCGCGATCTCGTAATTCACACACGCAGACTAACTCGAGAAAAATTGAACAGATATACCTCCATACAGACAAAATGCTGGAATCGTATAACATGAACCAGTTTAGTTTTAATCCTTGATGTAACCTTTTGGTGATATCGGTCTTATGACCGGATGATTGCATGGGGTCATTGTCCAGATCCGCAAGAAAGACGCTCAGTTCTCATGCACTGTTGTCGGCCGCATCCTAGCAAACAGCATCCTGCCCAGTTTACCGAGAGCGCTGAGTTGTGGCAAAGCCGTGCAGGGCAATTTTCGATTAATAACTGTCCTTTCGCTTCACCAGGGCACCACTTACTATCCAGAACAGACGCGCAAGCCGAATATAACCAAGGCCTGCTCCTGAACAAACGCATACGGATTGATTCTGAAAACAGGCCAAGTGCCAGGTCAACAGCAATGGTATTCGCAAACGAAGCATACTTTAACGACAGAGCGGGCGTGATGCAACATGGAGGCGCGGAATAACTGTGCAGGCAAGTTGAAACAACAAAGGTATGAAATCGTGAAAACAAGATGTACAGTAGCCACGTTCTATGCCAACATAACGGCACTTGAAAAGCTGCGCACGTACAGCTCTGAACGGCGAGGGGCTCTCAAATGTAACGGCTAAAGGGCGACGACGAAGGTTTTTCAGCGCAAATGGAAGGTCTTAAGTACATAAAGCGGCAATATCTCGACGTACGGACTGAGCAGAATGATTAAAAAGTCGAACAGGTGGATAGCAAACGCGGTTTTATAGTACAAGCGCCACAAGGACGTGCAGGTCAGGTGTCAGAATACGCAAGATAACGTGCGCTGCGCTCAGCTCTGTTGAATCATTAAATGTCTCAGTTGAGAACATACAAGGTAAATTACGAACTAGCATTTCGTAACGAAATTGCCGGCCGCGTTCCGTCCGGCTGAAGATAACCAGCAGGATTTTCGAACAACGCACAGGATCAAAGAAAGCTTGCCTAACACCGTGGTCTCTGGGATTTACTTTACCCGAACCAATTTCCTAATGATTGTGAAACGGCAGAAATTGTGAGCTTTCTGAATGCGCGCACGCTACCCCAATACAATGAAAAGCTCGCGGGTGAAGCAGTCAGTATTAAAAAAGTTCATGGAGACATGTGAACGAGGTGAATGCCGCCCGTACTGCAAAAATTTATACTGCAAATTATTATTTCATAACCTGCGGATCAAAGAAAATTTGAAATTCAGACACGTTTTGAGGGAGTGCACGAGTGAATTACAATAAACATCGCCCAATGATTAGAAATTCGATAAGAAGCAATTCATGGACCGTCCATAACGTGGAATTCATGGAAAACGAAATTACACCGGAAAAACCCATTTTCTCACGCATCTTAGTTAATCTCTAAGCAAGATCAAAATAGTAAACTTTGTTGTCAATCATAATAAGAGAATACTTTCCACTTGAACCCTGGTAACACTTCAAGTCGATGGTGCTGGTCGCGAAATACGCCGTTTCATACACTGGAGCGTTGCATGCAGCAACGAAGCAAACACGCTATAGAAACTTTTCGTTTACATCATGGCACATATACGATTGGAAATACTTTACTTCGCCATTAAAAGTAGCGACATAATGACATCGCAAATTGTTACAACTTGTACAGTGCTCGTTCTTGCATGCACTGAAGTACAATCTACTCACGGCTGTCTTTACCGCAGGTGAAGCGAAACGTACTGTTAACGTGCTTTTCATTTTGGGTCTTCACCTCAGGCCGCCAATGCACCGTTATCGCTGCGTTGTGTTCTCCATATGAATATAACTGGTATCGCTCTCAAGCCAAAACGCAGCGGTGTCAAAAGCAAACCTTAGATTGGAACGTTTATTTTACGAGACATGCTTTTTTCCAAAACTTTTACGAACACACCTGTTGACGATGTGCGTCATTTTCATACGTCCACCAGGTGATTCATTAGCAGGTGACCGAAGCTGAGAAACGCCTGACGGTGACCTCGTGCGATGTACAAGGGTTGTTCGTTGTAACGGCGAATAAGCGTGTCAGAGCACATTAACTATGAGCTTCGCCGACAGAGCATCACTAGCACAAGGTCGTTAGAAACACGCAAGTGCAGTATATAGGAGGAAAATTGTCGCAAGTAGTTTAACTTTTCGAAAAAGATCCAACAGTGACCCGTCGGTGCGGATGCGCGCCACGCCTGGAGAGGAGACGACGCGCGTGTCGAACACATACGAACACTGGACAAGCGCAGAAAGTGTAAAAATGGGTCGGGCATACAATATATGGTGAAATGACGCTCTGCCAGACTTGACGTAGCGGCACTGAACTAGACGGCGCGTCAGTCGAGCAGCGTAACCGCAAAATCCTGTTCAGGAAAAGTTGATATAAGAACTGAAACAAGGGAACTCGATTTAGTGACCGGTTAGCTGAACAAAAAAGCGTGACGAACTTACAAAAGATGCGACACGGTCGAGCGACTCTTTCCAAAATCGCGGTCCCCTTGAAACGGCAACGATCAGGAACGGTGAACTGAGCTTTGTAAATATCTGCACAGGCCTGCTGGCGCGGCGACCGTGCTCCAGTCAAGGTAAAGAAGGTTTGGAAGCAATTGACAAATATGACTGACAGGCAGATGAGCAGGTGTACAATCTGCTCGCATTAGAATAAGCTTCCGATGTGCAATTAGCTTCCATATACGTTAGCCGGCGAATCAGGAAGCGCGTTTTCTTATTTTTTATTTACATTTAGAAAACTATGGCGTTCCGCGAAGCTGATCGTTAGAATGTTTAAAAACCGTGGACGGTTACAGCCCGCACTCGTTTCAGAAGTACGCGCTTGCTTATTTTGCACAGTGCACGGTCTTATAGTGAGAAGTCGATTCATGCGCCTTGGGGCTTTGCTCTAGCGACCTTGCATTGCCCAGTTGCGCATTGTTTTGTGACAAATCGTTGACGATCAGCAGTTCACAGTAATTTCAACCGATAGTAGTGGCCGACGGTTAGAGCTGCGTGATTCGGTTAAAAGCTAGAACTTTGCTGACGTTTCCCCTCCCAGAAAAAGGATAGTACACTGGGAATTTTCGTTTAAACAAGACTAAAGTGCTATAGATGCGGCAAGCAGAGCACTTTACATTCGTGCAACAATATGCTAGTTTCAGCTCAGCACTGATCGCAAGCGATTTACACGCAGAGCGCCAGTAGTTATTACTTTCCAGTCGCAGCTGCTGTTGTAATCTGATTTTGGCGAAAAGGCCGTGTGGTCGAAAGCGAACAGATGGTCTATGATGTGCAAGAGAGCGCGTCGAGGAAATCAATTTGTGAACGAAATCGGGAGACGTGTCAAAAACCTGCGATTCGCGTCCATGAAAAAACGTTCAGTGCTGCCGGCGTGAAAGGGCTACTTTGTTCCGGGAACTGAAAGCGGATACCATGGAAACAGAGGCGAAAGTCTGCTCGAGAAAAGAACGAATGGAAGATATCATGTTTAAGTTTTTGGCGATAAAAGCGCCAACCGACCGGATCAGAAACGTAAGAGAAAAGTTTTTATTGTTAACTGAGATTTCTCGTAAGTTAAGGTTCTTATTTTTTGATTGAGAACCGCTCGACCAGGGTTAGAAGTCGGGATTTTCGTATTCGGGCCGAGATACGAAAAAACAAGTTCAGTTTTCATTCGTGCTTTGGAGTAATACTGTGTTGCTGTGTGTAATAATGTATACTAGCAAATGCGTTTTAGCCTTGATGGGCTTGCGGCGGTTTGCAGCTACGTACGCTGCTCTTACTTCGCTTAAAAAATTAACACTGGATACATGAGACTATCCAATGGCATGGCCCGGGGTTTGAAAAAGCATCAATAAGGCCATTTTGCAGAAGTTACTCCCTTGCACAGAAGCGCTGCTAGCAGCAGAGAAAACGTGACGCCTCTGGCGACAGTTTTATTGGCTTTGGCAGAAATGTCTTTTTCTTTTTTACGCAAAAATCGAGGGATTTGGCAAAAAGGGTGCTGGAGATGAAAAGACTTTCTCGTTTCTAGTCACATGTTCATAATCAAGCAAGGGAGGAGCGTCGCGTTAAATTTAAATCAAAGATTTAGATTTGACTGCAAGTTTGCGTATTTAGTGAATTTTACTTTGGCTTAGACTTAATTTTGTCTATTACACGAATGTTTAACAATCCGTCCCACTTCGGGTTTGCAACAAACTGGTAGGTAGGGTTCGGACTCGTTGCGCCGTACTCGGGCTGAGCGTAACCGACACAGTTCCCACTACTTCTGTCTGCAATGACCAACAAGTACTTGCGCAGGACGCCGACCGAAGTATCGTTGATATGCATTGGTTTTGTTCTGTTAATACCCGGTCATTTCCCCGTATTATTTTAATCATTTAATTAAAGTTTACGCGCTCAATATGCCAAGTCGTAATGTCGAGCAGAGCAAGGACGACCAATGCTTACTGCATCCTTTATCACCCTCACGCTGTTAGATTTTCTCAGCAAAATGCACGAGCGTTGGTAAAAATGCTGAAATGTCTGACAGCGTCGTATCTTGAATGATTAAAAAAAGTCAAGCCCGCATGTTTCTGATGAGCAGAAAGCAGAACAAAATACGCAAATAAAACGAAATAAGGCACATGTATACTATCACCCGATTTACTAAAGCATAAACATGTCTTTCAATTTTTTATACTGTTTAGTACCGGTCTTTAAGTTTGGCAAGTAACCCAGGACAGAGATTATCACTGATCAACGTATCCAATACCCGAGAAGAGTTGAGTAGACAGGAAGAGATATAGTCCCGGGACAAAGTAACCAAAACTTGTCTCAAATATTTGGCAAACTTTCACCATCCGACTAAAAACCTGCTCACGAGTATGCGCACACGATCTACAGCGCAAACAGATTAAAAAAATAACATTCAAACGCGCAATTGAAGCTTACGTTAGCTCAGCGCTGGTGTGGCCACATTGCGTGGCGGCACTGTTTGTTTGCTATCGATCCCGCGCAGACAAAACAACGTTGAAACAAGTTTGATTTGAACCATTGTCACATTGAATATTTACAAAATAGATCCGGATCGCCCGAAAGAGTAGGACCGCCAGTAACTTTGTGATTGAGCGTGGTACTTAAAAACGACTTCCAGATAATTGAACTCGTCTTCTTATCTTTCATGTCAAAGGTTGCAAAGGTGCACAATCTACCGGAACAAAGCAAAGCAAAGGGAACCGTTGACATGCACAACACTGCATTTTTTCGGATGACATCCGTTGCATCGCACCAAGAACAGTGCTTACGGCACGCCACTGATCAAGATACAAAAGACACAGTAATACAACGAAAGACTTCTAACACTGACAATCGAGACCAGTTGAATGTCGACTCAACCGGAGAGGTGGAATGCGAAACTATGCAAGTAAAAGCATTGGCGAATCTATACAAAGAAACGAACGGGCATATACTGACTGATTTTTCTAACACCGACTTGGATATCTTGAGCAGCAACAGGACGGATTATGGCGGTTTTGCGGAGTTAGCGGATTTGAATAAGCTTGTCTCGCCCAAGGATAAGAGCATCAAAGCGGAATTCTCATCAACACCCATCTCAGTCTCACTCAATCAAGGAGAGACAAGCAACATATCAATAACGGCCGAATCCGACAAGGACCCGATCGAATTTGCAAACGACCATAACGATTTTAACCACAACCACAAAAGGTCGCCAAGGACGCATGTGGATATGGCAGGTTATGAAGCAGTGGACGGTGAAACTCGCTCAACAACGAAGCACGACTGCTGCGACGAAAAACTAGCATCAGTGCAAAAACCGCCCTGTGTCGCGTCGTCTCCCACACTGCTGCGAGCAAGTGCCAGTTTTTCGCGACAAAAACCAGTGCAGCGCAAACGGCGAGACAAACACCCCATGAAACGTGAAAGAACGGAACAGGCAGCGGCTTGCGCCGGGCCGCCAACGGCTAAATCCAATTCACTTGTCAACGGCATCACAAAGAACTCCGATAAAGCGCACCAAGGTGCACGACGCGAAACCGCGACCGGTAGCTTACGATCTAGACAAGACAGCGGGGATGTTACCTTAAGGGTTGCAGCCTTGGCGGACGTTTGCGGTTTGCCAAAGAAACCCGTGAAAGAAGGCGTAGACGGCGAGAGCGTCAACGCGTTGAATGAAAGGAGATTGCACGACATAATCTCGAAAAACGATCGGCGACATTCAAAATTAAATGATGCAATACAAAAAAATGATGTTGAAAACAAAACAATCAAACAGCTGCAAGATCTTAACTTAGCACAAACTGGGAATGCGAACCAAGTGCTAAAAGTGGGCCCAGTTCAGAGCAAAAAACTCCACGCGTGGCCGTCACAGGATAACGAAGACACGAACTGGTCAGCACAGCTCTTACAAACGGACGTCACAAGGCGCTCCGCTCGCCTAAATCGGACCGGAAGCATCGTCAAACGTAAGGGTTCAAAGAAAAAGAAGTTGAACCACAACAAGCTTCGCGGTGTCCCTAACGGTAACACATTCCACAAGTTGCCCGATGGTCATTGGGCGTCTTGGAGAACGAAAGACGTTCCAGACCAGAATGAACGTAAGGTAATAAAAGACAGTACGTCTAGAAACCACTCCGCTGGAAAGAAAAATGTGCCGAACGGAGAGGCCATTAAGTTTCAGCAAATCGACACGACTAAATCAAAGCAAAACGGCAAAATCAATGTTGACAAGGGTTTTCGGAAATACGTGCGCAGGATAGTCAAGAAAGTGGAGAAAAAGAGGTAACACTTGTTTCAATTTTTTGTTGTTGAATGTTCTAAAGTCAGTGTTAAACACTGGTAAAAAAGTTCAAAAAATAATGATGCTGCTTTACTTATAACGAATGAGACATTAGCATTTCGTTACTGGAAGGTTCGTGGACACGTCAGTAACGCGTGAAGCAGCAACGCAACTTAGTCGATTTAACGAATGATGGGCAGAAAAAAGGTGATGCTTTGTGTTTTCAAATTAATTGCTTGAGTTTCGTCCCGTCGCCACGGTGGTATTTTTGGGGATAGGCCTCCCCCACTCCCAAAACAAAAGTTTAAGCACTAGGAATCACTGGCTTTTTGAACAAATCCGCATTAATTTCATGCAACTTATTTCCCCGATTGCGTTACAACGAGTTCGTACAAAAAGCAATGGAGGAACAAAGGAGCACTTGTCGCTGTGACTCAGAATTACATTGGCGCAACGATTTTTAATATGTTTGTGATGACGTGAACACATTTGACCGCAAAGCGTCAGTATTCATTGCTTGGAGTGTTCAACACGAAGCTGGACGCCCAAAACTCGGACTTGCACTCGATCAACGTATTCTGTGTCGTTATTGTTGTGATGAAAGCGTACAGTGGCTAGACCAGATAGTGTTCTTTTTCTGATNTTGCATGGCATGGAAGCAAGATACCTGCAGNGCTTATGACCAAAGTTACAATTTTGCACAGCCTGTTGCTCAGACAGCAAGATGGAGTTGTACTGCAGGAAGAAGAGTTTTAGCGATCACTGTTAAGTTTGCAGTGATTAGTGCAGTTAGTGGATTATATGAATGGTAAACATGTTGCGTCCGTGTAGACCTTAGTTTAGACTTGTTATCATTCATACCCTGCTTGCCATACAAACTGCATGGTGCTGTCTTAAATCTTAATGTTTCACGCATCAGGAGACCAAATGTAAATTTTCAGCACGTCAAGCACCTTGCACAAAGTTTCAGAATGTCAACCCCTCCGCAGTCTCCACAACTTTTCAGAGTGCCAAACCCCCTTGCACAAGAGCAATGCAAATTTTCGACATGTCAAGCCCCCCATGCTCTTTCGCTCCGTATAGAACATTTGCTGGCGGCGGTTCTGTACAGATTACTTTGAGCGGCGTATGACCAGTACCTTACCGGAACAACGTTTCGCTTTGCTGGGACAGAGGCAATAAAAACGATTTTCTGAAGAGCGCGGCGCGTTAGTAGGAACAAGGCCCGTCGCGTACAGGGCAAGAAAGAACGCCAATTCAACCTCCTAAGACCTAAAGTGTAAATCCAAAACAATAAACAGAATAGTTTAGTCGAATATGACCTAAAGGTTAATTTCGAGCGAGATTTCGCGACATAAAAGAGTTCCAAGAAAATAAGGAAAGTGTTGCCCAAGAACTGGGACATGATGTACCGCGATACAATTTAGTTAAAAAAAAATGAAAATACCGGTGAAATGTCCCACGTTACAAAATTTGAACAACCATTTGACACTTTGTCATAGCTCAGTAAGTTCCTTTGTTTTGACCATAGCGACGTTTCATTACTGCCCTCGCCATACCGAGGTCCTAGTTGAACAACCGTTATGACCTGATAAACAAATCGTTGTTCAACTAGGATCTCGGTCCGAGAGCAGATCAACACATGCCAACAATCATGAATTGCAGCTTGCTTTCTTTTGTGCATTTTCGCGCAGCATCCAGCGCTGAGCTCAAATGAGCAGTGCGCTCCGTTCACCTTTAATCCGATCTTCCCAGCAACAGTTACTGCAACCACTCGGCGCGTAGGGCAAAATTAAGCTCTGCAAGCTGCAGTGCGCTTGACCAGGTCTGGAGGTCACACGCACTTTAATATTTCCCGCGGAGCATCAAACTTCAAGCCGTCGATATCAAGTGGCACTTCGAGGGCGCTGAGACGGAAGTCAATATCGGACAGGTGCCGCTAATATTTATTCTGACCATTCGCTACCACCAGTGTTTTGCGGTAGGCAAAAAATTTGCTATTCGATGGACACACGAGAGGTGAATGACAATATACACAAGCAACGCTAACAGAAAAGCACTTAAAATAAAGTGCTTGGCGTGTGGGCCATAGTTTGCACGGTCTGAGTTTCAAGACAAAGGTTCCGACCAGGATTCATGGATGATTTTGAACAGGACATGGTACATTAGCGTTTTTGGAATCTAGCGATAAATCAGGTGCGTTTCCAAAATCAGTGAAATAGTTTTTACAGCAGAAAAAAACAAAACTATTTTCTAAGTTGGATTGCTACGTTTCATTAGTAGAGGCGCGCAAACGCAATCTCTTTAAACATTCAATAAGTCGAGTTGGTTGGTGATGGCAGGTTTTGCCGTGTTTGAGATTTGAAATTTGTTCAATTTGACTGAACAAACCTACTGCAATGGTTCGTGTGAAGGTCGCATCCCATTTTCCTACCAGTGATCGGACCTTTGAGTGAAAGCTTANTTTCCAANAATGACGCAAAATTGGGAAATCATGAAGTTAATGCTCATTCACGGGCATTGAAAGCCATTTGCAAGGACAAACTGACGGCCGGAGCAGCAGTTCAATGCGCGCAAACGCTAGCAGCCCTCCGTGCAGCGGAGCGATCCTCGTTGCGCAACTGCAAACGATGTCCTTCGATCGAAAGCTCCTTTATCACCGCGTCGAACGGAGTGACGCATAACAGGCGGCTTGCTAAACGCCATTTTTCACACTATCTCACTGCAACACGGTGTCCTCGGTAGCGAGGCCGACTGACATCTCTGTTAAGGTAAACTCAGGAACTGAGCAAAAGTTAAAAGATTGTTATTTGCGCAAAATTCTCAACGTAATTTCAATTTACTGCAACTGGAAAAAAACTTCGGCAACAGATCTCACATTTCTTTTTTCTTTTGGAAAACGGGAAAAACATTTTGCGTTGGATTAACAGGCGTAAAAAGTAATTGCCACTTGTGGTGACGTAGATACGTGCCACAATGTCAGCAAAAACAGCGAAAGTTAGTATCTGCTTTCTTGAAGTAAATTCGGCGACACACAACATTTTGAACAACAAGTTTCCAACAACCTTGATAAAGCAATTAGGCTGGGAAAGTGGAACTAAGCTCATGAATAAGGACTCAAGCATAAGTGACGCGAAATCGATTTCCTAGCAAAGTACTTTGCAAACAGATTTAGTAGCGTCACCCTTGAAGACTTGTTGCAGTGTGCTTGTGAATATAACTTGGGCAACATAATTCTTCCCCGTTATGTTTCTTTAAAAAACAAACAAAAAAAATTAATGCATGGCTTGATCAACGGACAAAGCAACAGCACTGACATCGCAAATATCGAACTGAGTTCACCTTCAGAGGATGAATACTTCCGACGCTTCGTGAAAATCTACATCTTGCTTTCAAAGGAACAATTTGTCAGAATTTGTCGGAGACCTATCAAGACAGTTGCAACAAAAGTGGAGCGGAAGATACGGCAGCCAGGGCGATTCTGCTAGATCAGGGCTGCATTTTCCACATTTTTATTCAGGGTTGCCAGGTTGGCCCTTTTGGGGCCAAACTTCAGAAATTTAGTCCCAAATAACACTTTCTGGCCCCAAAATTTTCGTTTGCCCCTTTGGCTCTTTTTCAGCCCTTTCCCAGAATAGGCTGGCCCCTTGCAAGAATTAGATCTGACCACCCTGGGTCCTGTCTGAGAAATCATATTTTTTCACTTTTTTGACTAATTCATTGCAGAATTTCACCAAATTCGTATATTTTGAAGTCTTTTTATTACAAAATTGTATTAGGATCCCTAGAGTTTCTGAGTTATGTGAAAGTAAGTTCATCAGAACACCCGCTACTTGCTGCAGTTGTAGAGTGAACTGTTACGTTACCTAACTTACTGTTATTCAGGTGGTGCACGTGTTTGTTGGTTTTGTTCTGATTGTTGTTGCATTAACACTTATCGAAGGGTGGTAAATTTATATCAGTTTATGGCTACACACGGGAAGTAAGTTGTTCTCTTACGATCTTTCATCACATACTCGTTTTGCTGTTGCGTTACAATTGTGATTGAGGAACATTGCCATTTAATAAGTTCCTAAGTATGGATTCATATGACTTCGTAACTGCTGATAAATTTGGAAAAAACGGTTGGCCCCTTGTCTTAGAATTTGGCTATTTCTGGACTAGATTTGGTCCCTTGGCAAAAAGTAGATCTGGCAACCCTGTTTTTATTTATCATACGCCAAAGCAAGCGCCAGGAACAATAAACCTTCCATAAAAATGGTTTCCATTGTTTGTGGACGACAGAGTAAGAAATGATCGGCAATAATTGTCACTGGTTGGAGACAAAAATTACCCCTTATGGCGAAAAAAATATTCCAGCAGTTGGATTTGCAAAACCTGACTGGTAGCACTAAATTAAGCCCTTAAGACCCCAAGATCTAGCTGCGCGGCATTGGATTAATCCGTTCATTACGCTTGATTGTGTAGTTTTTGGTGGATTCTTTTAATCATTAACTAGTCCGCTTCAGTCACCGGGGTTTGTTTGTCGTCATAGATGGGCAGTCTGTTGCCGGATGTATTGACATAATGCGAGGAGNGTCAACNCTTGATCAAGAACACAGCAAGCTTCGTTGAAACTGCTTAGGATCAGGGCGCTGTTTTTTACCATTCAGGAGAGCAGGAACGAGACTAGAGCGAAAAGTTTTCAAAAATCGGCTAAACCGCGTGAAGAGAATCCGACGTTGATGAAAGCAACGATAAGACCTTCATGTTGTCACGTTTGCTATCGGTCACGTTGACGCGACAGCTGAAGTGAAAGAATAATAATTGAGGCATCGACCGAAAGCAGTTCTAAAAACTGCTCAGTCAGCCAGGACAGCTGCACAGGTGACCGCAGAATGGCCAATCAACAACACGCGTTTGCACGTTTCAACACGATGATTAACACGTTTCGCATAGTTGTGGGACGCGNGTGCCACTGTTACGACGATCTATGAAATACTTAATATGTAAACTACTTAATGGAGTGCGTGTTTTTGATGCCCACAATTTGGCATTGTGATTGGCTGACAACCGATCCATATAAGTGGTTTGTGTAATTCATTTGTTGGATAGTTAACTACCGAAACACGATCGTAACTCTATTTGCAGATGCATGGAAAACGATACAGGCAAGGCAGCGATGTCACCAGACCAACCGTTTGAACGAAGTGTTGTGGAATGGAAGCAGTCCAAAAGTGAACCGTTGGGCAGGGGTGGTATTGATACAGGTAAGAGAAAAGTGACTACATCGACTGTAAATACTTGGCTAGGTTTACAGAAAACTATTTCGTTATTAGATTTTGGGATAGCGTTTGCTGACTAAATGTAACCTTACAATCGGTAGAACAAAGCAACTACGCACTCAGTAAAACGAAGGATCTGCAGCAGACTGTGGCTGCACTAATTGTGAGTGAACGACTCGATCGCAGCACAAATATGAACATTTACTTGACAGCATTGCATAGTTTCAGTAGCAGTTAGTCGTTTTCCCTTGTGGGGTAAGACTTGGTTAGCAGGCAGTGTTGGTATAACGTCGGTTGCATAAGGCGTCGCTGTGGAATTGTTGATGTTTAGTGGGGGAGGCTATAGCTAGGGTTTTTTAAAGGTGTTTTGGGGATCCGATTCGGGTCCCTAGAAACAGCGAAAATTATCATTGGGTTCCTAGAATCAGAGAAAATCGTGTCCCTAGAATCAGATAAACCGGGTCCCTAACATTTTCCTTAAAAAAAACCCTGCTATAGCCTTCTCACACGTCACAGCATGTACAGAATAGAACAATTCTGTGAATGTATTGTTGGCCAAGACAGCGCCATACTATTTCGATGGATTAGGAATGTGAGCATTTGTAATTTCGCAGTTGGTAGCACCAATCAGTCAATTACCACCATGCGCTAGACATGTGCGCACTGTCAGCTTTTACTCTAATTCATGATGATCGATTGCTGCATTCGATTTATATGCACACCGAACAAGAATCAGCTGAACGTTCAGTTAAGTAATCAATCTTAAAAACTTCGATGCAAACCGTTGGTAGGTTTAAACTGCACGCATAGATCCTCTCATGAAATGCGCGACGTTATGAGCAGACGCAACATTTAAAGTAAAAACATCATCAAAACTAACAGTTAAAGGCTCTTTTCAAAATTTCTCGCATACTGTATCGACATGACAAAATTTAAGAATTTTTCTAAGGCTCAATATGATTTTCGGAGCAGTTACTGATCAGTAAGCCAATATATATATCATTAATTAGGTGACATGTTCAACTTGCGATATACACGCATTTCTATGATTTCAGCATCAGACCTCAGCGGTTGCTAGGCTCCAGTAGAACGAGCTTATCGCAGCAACACCGGCTTTTTCAGATATCAGCAACGGCAAACTGGAATGCTTGCGTACCTTCGACAACAACAGCGGTGACCCCGAAACAGTGACGAACGGGGAAGGAAATAAACACAACAGCGGACATGAGGACAGCGACACAACGTCTTCGAACTTTGACACTGTATCAATTTTAAGCGTGGAGGAGGGCCGTGAAGAAAACTGCCCAACAGCAGCAGTGGACGAAAACGCAGAGCTGCCTGTTACGGAGCACCACAATATCACAGAAGAAACTACCGTAAGAACTCCGACCTTACTGCACAAACAAAACCAGAGCAAAACCACATCCTCCAGTGAAACGGAACAGCACGACCAGCCTCTTCCTCTGCAGGACAGAAGAAACCAGTCAAAACGTATTTTTGGACGTCGAATACCGGGTGTGAGCTCGAAGGGTGGGTACGTCATAATGCAGAAAGCAGACAAGAAAAAATTACGCCAGATAGACGGCTTAAAAATCAGTGGCACAACACTAAAAAAGGAGAAAAGTCCCAACAGTCAAGCTGTGCTCGTAAACGTTGCTCCTGTCAAGATCAAAAGTAGGGACTCACTATCTGGGCAAAGTGCGACAGAAAATGAAAAATATCCAGAAGCAAATGAATCCAACAAACCACGAAGCTGCGATGCAAACAAGTCTCCGTCCAGGAGTCACCGCGTCCAAAGCTCGAGAAGGTTCAAAAAGAATGCAAAAAATAAGGCATCCAAGAAAACGTCACGGTTGACCGAAGCTTCGAAGCAATTTCGTTCTAAACTTAAAAAGTCAGAAAAAAGTGAAGGCAAACGACGCTCAGAACCCACAGTTCCGCCCGGGGCTAAAAACGACGAAACCTCGTCTTTAGATTCGCTTGAAGTTAACACGCCTGAAAAAGCAGCGGCAACGTATAATAACGCTGCGAATCGGGGTGACACTTCAGAAAACGATAAACAGGCTATGTCACGGGTGCAACCAGAAGTGGCACGCGACGACGATCTGTCATCCGGGGCAGCTGAAGACGACACTTCGCTGTCAGAACGATCGTCAGAGGGTTGCTGCGACATCATCATTAGAGACCAACAGGAAACGGAAAGCGAATCTGCTGGTAACATCGATCGAACTATAGTTGACGACACTGTCATCGAAACAATGCCCGATGAGCGCTTTCGGGAACTGTCCATTACTGACAAAATAACAGAAAGCGGAAGAACCGGCTACATTCGCGGAACGATTGTTGACGATGTTCCTGTGTGCGCGGGGTCGATTGCTTGTCTAGAACTTTCAGGAAATTTTATTCAGTCGTCCCCTCGGACGCTATCCAGCGAGCCTGAAACGGCGGCCGAGACCTCCGAAGCAGGCGCTCAAAGTTTCGGAACCCCTGTGGCTCCCCCACGGCGCAGAACAATTGCAAGCGTTCGATCGTTTACGGCACTTACTGCGAAATCCAACGGAAATCGTGTTCAGTGGCAAACCCTCGAAGAATTTGCAACGGATCCTGTCGGGGAACCCCTTGGCCTCGTTCANAAATCAAGGCCAGGAAAAACCAATAGCGACCTAAACTTACATCANAGATCTGTCGCATTTTCGGACATCAAACATTCGGTCGAAGCTGTTCCGAAGCGATCGTCAGCTGACATGCAGCACGCTTGCAGCGACCAACTGGTAAGCGANACGGCAGAGCCACCAAATGAGAAACATGCACCAGGCGAAGAAGATTCGCAAGCGGATNCTTTCGTGGTTGCTGAAGATGGTTTGTCGGGCGAACTTAAGGAAAAAGAAATCCGCAGCCATCAGACTCCGATCACAAGCGACGACAGGACAGTGTATCGCGAACCAGGCAGAAGTGATTTCATCTTTGAAAAACGACTGGGAAAGCACAGCGGTTCACAACGGCGTGCTTCAGCAGCAGCAGCAGCTTACACCGAAACGCCGAAGCCTCCGGTTAGAAGAAGCAAGTCCTTGAACTGGACAAAGCAACAGCCTGCATTATCTAAACCAGCACCGCGAACGAGCAACGCGATAGGAATACATGACGAAGCGAGTTCAAGTCTCGTCGACATCCTGAAGAAACAAGACCAGCTGCGACTCAACCGTTCCAGCAGCCGGAGCGGCGCGAGCAGCAGGAGTTCGATGTCAGATGAACACACGACGGTTCACACCAGGTAAGGTTTTGTCAACGTACTGTGGCGGCACAACGCCAAGCAACAGGCTCGGGCTGACCACTATTTACAGCCGTGTGACGGTACAGCCGACGCCGCGGGGCAAGCCTTCCGTCTCAATGAATCATGCACCTGTGACACCCGAATGACGTATGAGTTTTTCTTNGCTGAACCANTGAAATTTTGAAATCTTTCACCAGTCGTCAGTTAGGAGAAAGGCCGTATTTGAAACGCATTGTAAGAACGCATCTCATGGGTAAGAACTAAAAATCCTTTTATGGCTAGTNCCATTCAGAGCAGGGTCAACGCGATAAAATGGTAGTAAACGTCCTGGCATTTGTAAAAAAATACCAATGCATCTTAGCTAGGAAAGATGTTATACCTATTTGCAAGCTTCTACACGCAACATCACCTAAATTTTACGAACTTCTTTAATCACAACCATTAAGAACGAGTTGATTAAGTATCAATTCATTGACGCTAACGCTTCAGTCTGAAATGGGCTTACGCCACGAAGACAGCCACGGGTTCATTAAAAGATTACTAATAAGCGCAACAAACGAGGCGAAGACGTTTTCTTTCGCACGCTACATTGGGTGCCTATTGCGGAAGGTCAAGTCACGGTGCTCGCTTTCTTTTAAGATGAGATAAATTTTCCAAGCTGCTTCATGCCACGCACCCCTACCAAACTAGCACGCTGTTGCACTCCTTAAAGTATTTAACTTTGGACTCGAAAAGTTTTCATGGGCAGTCGACGTCATGATGTTGGACTCACCGGCGATCCCAGTTGTCTTATTCGCGGTCGAAACGGTGTCCCCCATCGGCGAAACATGGAGTTTCGATCTCGGTGTTTCTCAACGTGGGGTTTACGCCCTACCGGTAGGGCATGGCCATTCTTTGGTGCGGCGTGCCAATATTTTGAAGGACTTCTTTAGCACTTGCCCCTCATATTTAGCGCAATCATGAAATGAATCGTGGTGGGTCGTACGATGTTTTGAAAATGACGTGGGGCAAAAAAATGTTCAGAAACATGGCTTCCTTTACGTAAAAATTAAGTTAAAGGTGACCAAACGAAAAATGTGTAGCCTTTGCAATGCCACCGAGCACACACTAGAATGCCATCTCGCGTCACTGGCTGGCAAACTATGCGTTGAGGTCACCTCGCGTAAGCGATAACAACACGCTTTTACTTGGTTATCTCAGGCACTACGAAACCGCTTTTTCAATCCCACTTCTGTTTCTGATACGTCACGAAGCCAGAATAAATCACTGCACATCTTCATTTCCAGTGCTGAAGTCTTTGCACCATGCGGTAATATCGTTCGTGCAAAAACACGCACCCGTTCGCGTGACCTGCAAGGTCAGGTTTAAGCAAAAAAGCTGTGCACTGCGGCCAGTTAGATTGGACGCATTGGCAATTTGCCATCCTAATTCGAATATGCTTCAACGTAGCATTTCTTCCGTTTTTGCACTGGCCAGGTCCAGGTTCTGTATTTCACGTAACCAGTCTTCACGCACGACATTTAATACATACAACTATCCCCCTCCAAAAATATTGATCTGCATCGAGTTTTAACAGCATGCAGTAAAACAATGTTTTGCGAGTCCCAGATTGACAACTAGTATTTTGGGGCTTGCTAAATCAGTGTGGATGATAGAGCAACGTTATTTGCCATTGGATTTCAACCTATTTTCTGGATTAGATCGATTTCAGTTGTCGGTGCACTCTACACTACATGAACTGTTAATACCAACAAATGGCTATCACAGACGAACTCGAAACTTCTTGCTCACGATTAAGTCCTTAATCAACTAACTGTCAGATACCAGTGCACTGCATACACTCCGTAGAAAAAAACTTATTTTTCAAAATAAGAACTTCACAAGTTCCGTAGCAATTTCGTTATTCGACCCAATTTTATCGTTACCTTCTTTTTGTTTGTGCACCACTGCGTTAGTTTGGTAGATCTATTGTTGGAAAAAGTAGGAAGTTACAGACTCAGTGCAAGTTTCATGCCAGATGCTAGTTACGAGATGCAATACAAGTTCAGTTNTCGACCATGNACTGAAATGTGATGAACAAGGTAACTAGCGAATTTTTTACTGTTTTTTAGCCGAAAACTACTGAGAACACTTGAGGGCGACCGAACCTTTGAAGATAATGAGAGAACTCCGACCAGCTTGGAGTTGAAAGACTTCGTTGAGTACGTCAAAGTGCTAGAAGTCAATCATGGCTCAAGAGCGCTCTCAACACCCTATGTTGCTGGCAACCGCACGCCAGGTAAAACAAACTGCAGATGACGCTAGTTGCTATGACACCTTTGCTTGCAGTTTCCACGGTGGACGAGGGGATGCAGCAGATCATTCTGTTACCACTCGATTGCTTTCAGCCAACCCACAATGGTTCCTGAGGACAACCTTAACTTTAAATGTTACCAGAAAGGACCTAGATATGACGCGGAAGCATCTTTCCTGCGTTTTTATGCTCTGCGAACTTGAGCTCGCTAGAGCATCAAGGCATTCGTAACTTGCGACGATACAAACACACTTCACGTGTTTCGCTTTCAGGACTTTCCTTCGAGCAAGGCGGAGACATCTACGTGTCCGATAGCGACGGAGAATGCATTGCCGTGTATTCGAATGACGGCCAACACAAGTAAGAAGCTTTACAGTCCGGATCCCGTCCAAGCTTAGTGAAGACGATAATTGGCTATGCGCTGCAAAACTACGGGCTTAGTATCAGACACACCTCACTCTTGAACCTGGCATATTTGTTATTTAAATCAAGCAGACCGAAACCAGCATAATGTTAATTTGCTTTTTTTTTCTAATATGTAACTGCAAAACGTAGAGGTAGGTGTTGTTCTAACACACAACAGTAGCTAGCGAACCACACACTGCACGAAAGCGCAGTTTCAGATACACATGAAATATTTTGAAACGACGAAGCAGCACAGAACTTTATGCCGGCCACACATCACCCACACTTAGCATTTTGTCAGAAGAAGGCGTGTACTATCAAAGAAAGTCTCTGCAAGGTTACAGCAGCAACACACATAGTTCGTAATCAAACTGTTTTGATCTGCAAAGATACGACATCGACATCCCGGGAGCTCCGCGCGGCCTTGCGTCATATACGTCTCGTCACGTGCTTTGCGCCTCGAGTGCGGACGGTGACGTCTGCGTGGTGGACATTGTCAAGGGCGCCGTCGTGCGGCGAGCAGGATACGAAGGAAAGTTAAAAAATCCGCGCTGTGTCGCTATGCACCCGTGCAATCAAACCTTCCTTGTCTCGGACGTTCGACTCTTGAACCAATGGAAAATTGCCTTGTTCGACATAAGGCAAGGTGAGTTTCTTGTACAGCTGCCATTGACTGCATACATTCAACTGCCCTGCTTTGTCGCACCCCGGGCGGGAAAGACAAACCAGGAAATAGTAAAACGCGAACATTAGGTGCTCGCAAACTAATAACAGCAATAGTTTCATTTCTCAGTTTTCAGTCACGACAAATCTTTTGCGCTGAACGTTTTTAGATTGATGAATAACCAAGCATTCTTGTACAGAAAGTCACCCTTTGAAACCAACGCCTATGGTGTCAGGCAGCAAAGCAACTAAAAGTTTTTTTGAGAATGTGCAGAGAAGTTACTTTAAAATGATTTATGAACAACCACAGTGATCAGAATTTTTTCTACAGACAACATTGTTCACAGCCTACGCCCAACAGAAACAGCAGACTATCAAGTGGGATGGCCAGAATTCACCACGTTCAAGTGTGTACATTTGGCATTTATCTATTTACCTTGGCAAACGCTGCAGCAAAAATCCTGAACCGGTGTTTGAAATACTGGCTTCATATCTGGTCTGTTTGAAACAGCTTGTACTGACATCTTATGTAACTCTGTTTGCAAGACATTGGTACGAGAAATATCGTGATATCTGGCTTTTCCGCTTATAAGAACTACAATCACTTACTTTATTTTAATTGGTCAAATCTTTTCAATTTCGGATTCATAAAATTCACTCGGTAAAACTGGACGGTAAATTTTGCTGCACTGGCAAATTGCAAATCAACAAGTGTGAAATTCTCGCACAGGCTCAACAGCGATTACGAAATATTCGCGACGGACTCACAAGGACATGCTTTATTAGCGTACGATTTCAGAGGCCGTCCAAACCCAACCATGACTATTGGATGCAGAGGTTCGTTGGCGGAGTGTACAATAAAGAAAAACTTATATAAGTGCGTCATCTAGCAAATCACGAGTCTTCAAAATCAACGAACAATCAACGGTTAAACCAACCCCACGCAGCAGGCCGGCAACCAAGGGGAGGGACAACTGGGCAATTGCCCCTTCGAAATTGTTTAGTTGTTAGGTACAACAAGAAGTTAGTCATTTTGCTTCCCCCTTCCCCGAAAATATCCGCTGGTTGCGGCCCTGCCATGCAGCTCTGGAAGACCATCGCCTAAAGAAGCCAAGAGGCTGCTTTTCGTGACGCACATCAGCTCATAATACCTTAACGTGAATAGAAACTAGCTAAGTTTTATATTTACCTTTAAATTTATAAAACACATAAACCTTTTCGATTCAAACCTTTCATCTTACAAAAAGATTTTTCGCTAGTTTTCCTCCTCATATATAAGCCGGCAATGGAGAACAGGGATAAAGTGGAATGCCGCAAGGTGAAAGATTAACTAAGCTTGCAAACAAAGATATTATCGGGTCGCATTTTCAGAATGTGATAATTTTACTCGGGCATTCAGCTAAAGCCAATGTTTGCACAAACACATTGCACTAACTGCCCAATAAGTCGTAATAGATAAACACTAACTCAATGGCGTCATAAGAAAAACAGCCGAAGAAATGATGGAAACAGCCATAATGTGTTGACAAAGCATGTAGGAAGCAAAGTCCATAGCATATTTACATTCAAACAAAACCAGAATTTCCCGCGTGCAAACAAGTGAAATCTATTTAACGATAGCTATTTTATATGATTGTACGTCAGTGCGCCCTTACCATACCAGGCCATGTCGATCCAGGCAACTACGGTGAAGATTATGCAAGCACGCGCAACGTCGGCAAATAAGCGAGAAAGTAGGAAATTAAACCTTATTGCTTGCTTGTCTACGACCCTACTGTACCAAGATACGAATGCAAGACATGATGTCACGTTTCACTGAACTGTTTCGGTTGCAGGGCATCAGGATGGCCAATTCATAAGTCCTCGTGGCATTGTTCAAGTCCCGGGCGGGCGCATTACTCTCGATTCAGCGCCTGGAGGGTCGCTGCTCGTGGCAGACTGGGGCAACAATCGCGTGTCCGCTTTCGACGCCACGACCGGACAGTTTCAGTGTCACGTGATCAGCGAGGAGCAAGAGCCGTTGAAAAACCCGTTCGACCTCAAAACAGATGTGAACGGTATCCTGTACCTTACGGAGAGCGGGAGCAACAACGTGAAAGTGTTTCGGCCGAGTTGAAAAATGCGATGTTTGACGTCGATTCTTTGCAAACGAAACAATGATAGACAAAGCAATGCTGTGACGCAACAGCTGAGACATGATGCGCGGCTGGATCTGAAAGAACAGCAACACAGCCCCCCATCCATCCACCGCAATGCGCCCAGAACTTCACCAACGATCAGCTGGCGCAAAACTGCAGCACTCTGAAGCGACTTCGATGCCGACTAGATCGTCGACAGCTTGCGGGAGTGATTTGCGCAGCGACAACGGTCAATCAAAATTTCTCTATCTTGATGTTTGCGCGTGCTTGTTTCAAACTATGCAAGAAAAATTTTACGATTACATTACCATCGATGCTGTTTTGAACG